>Ga0187848_10000096_pt1 | contig 79456 bp, 68 predicted proteins | sample June2016WEW_4_40_FD_132424 | JGI IMG/M metagenome (GOLD analysis project Ga0187848, IMG submission 132424) | Peatland microbial communities from SPRUCE experiment site at the Marcell Experimental Forest, Minnesota, USA - June2016WEW_4_40 | ecosystem: Environmental > Terrestrial > Soil >... | reverse complement strand
TTCACCCTCTCAGGTAATCACGAATGAAATCGTTTTGAGCTGCTTTCCTTGCAAGTATATGAAAACTAGCTGGTTCTCGAAGCTGAGAAAAATTTAACGGGACAGGTGTGGGACAGACCATCGCTTTCTAAGGAACATCGGCGGAAGTGCTTTGCTTGCAACGTCGCTGGTTCCTTCACGTCTTGGCGCGGCGCACTGCCCCGCAACCAGCTTATGTGGTCTGTCACCGCCTCGCGAAACTAACCTACCCTTCTCACAGTGACCCACGAAACCGCGCGGACCGCGGCCCGACGAGTTTTCTCCACGCAAACGCGCCTGGATGTCCCCATTTGTGGGGCGGCCGCCCCCCGCGGGCCCCCCGTGGCGCGGGCCTCCAGGCCAGGTTTCCAGGCCAGGTGGCGCCGGCTTTAGCCGGTGATGTGATGCACCGTACTCCGCCCTTGAGAAAACTAAGTGACATTGGGCACTCCTGCCTGCAGCGCCCCGACTCATCGGGGCGCCGCTGGTGGGACAGACGATCATTCTTCGTCGTCTGTCGGGCGGTTGGCCTGGCGAGCGCTTGACAGACCACGGACAACGATGGTCTCTCCCACTTCTGACCGCTCGGCCACAGGTAGACCAGGCCCGAACTCCGGCTCAACCTTAAATTCCACGACCTCAGGAGTTCGGAGTCCCGCACGGCAGGCCCGGCCCCACTTGCTTGTGAGGAATACGGGCTAAATCCGCAAAACCGGTCAAGCAGACCTCTCACGGCCATCCTATACTCTCATTGGAGGTAAGCATGATTGCCTGGAAACGGGCCGCGCTGCTTGGGCTGGCAAGCTGGCTCATCCCCTTCGTCATCTCTTTTTTCCTCTTCCCGCTGAAGAAATCGAACGCGCCGCTGTTCGAGACATTGATGACCCTCATCGTCCTCCTCACCGCTGGCGCGCTGTTTCAGCGATACTTCCGGGGTCGCATGGTTTCGGTCCGCGAAGCGGTATTGGCCGGCCTGCTGTGGCTTGGCGTCAACTTGGTGATGGATTACCCAATGTTTGCCTATGGCCGGATGAAGATGCAGGCCTGGGCATATTACTCCGAAATCGGGCTGGGCTATCTCATCTACCCGGCGTTCGGATTCTGGGCATCGTGGCTTGCACGCCCATGAAGCCGTCGACGGAGCAGGATTACCACGAGCGAATCGTTCGCACACTCGCATATATCCAGCGGCACCTGGACGACGAACTGGAACTGGAGAATCTGGCGGCCGTCGCGGCCTTTTCCCGGTTCCACTTCCACCGCGTTTTCCGAGGCTTGGTCGGGGAATCGCTACAGGAGCATATCCGCCGGTTGCGGCTGGAACGTGCGGCCCAAAGGCTAAAACAGGGCGATGGTCCGATCATCGGCATCGCGTTTGAAGCGGGATTCGAGACGCACGAATCGTTTACGAGGGCATTTGGAACTATGTTTGGAGTACCCCCATCCGGTTACCGGGCGGCACATAAGTCAGCGCCGGAATCCGCTTCCGGCACGCACCTGGACGACGTCTCCGGGTACCACCCGCCGAATTACGAAGCGCCTCTGGCGGTCGAGTTGGAAGAGCAGCCATCCATGAAGCTGGTGTTTCTTCGCCACGTCGGTCCCTACTCGCAGGTGGGCGCCACGTGGGGACGGCTGATGAACTGGGCCGGCATGCGCGGTCTGTTGGGCCCGCAAACGCGGACGATCGGAATCGTTTACGACGATCCAGACATCACGCCCGCCGATAAGATCCGCTACGATGCCGCAGTGGTGGTGAACCGCCCCGTGCAACCTGAGGGCGAGTTCGGCGTGACGGAGATTCCGGCCGGCAAGCATGCCGTGTTCACCCACCGCGGACCTTACGACGGCCTGGGGAGAACGTACCAGCGATTCTTCGGAGGCTGGCTGCCATCGAGCGGCAGCGAGCTCCGCGATGCCGAGGCCTTCGAGGAGTACCTCAACTCGCCCATGAACACCAAACCCGAAGACCTGCTGACGCGAATTCACGTCCCCGTGCGCGATTAGCTCGAGCTGCGTTTAAACTAGCCAAGCGGCCCGGCCCGCTTTCCCCAACCTGGCGTAAACGGCGTCTTACGGGATCTACCTCCCGTTTGCGATCGCATGCATCACTTTCCGCGCCATAGTGCGCCAAACCGCGCCATTCCGCCTTCGGCGCGGCTTGGCGCGTTTCGTTTGGCCGCCTGGACCGTATTAGAGGCTATAGGCGGAAACGCCGGAAAGGGATGTCAAAATGAAAAACCTATTCTCCAGTAAAACCACATTGGCGGCACTCAGCCTCGCCCTCCTGTCGCTGGCGGCGCCCGCGGTCGCTCAAACGTCGCTCACGTTCCATGCTCCATTCGCGTTCGCTGCCGGCAGCCAGTATTTCGCCCCCGGCGAATACAACTTGACCGTCGATAGCGGCCGGATGCAACTCCTCATCGATTCCCCAACCAGCACGGCGACGTCGATTGTGCGTTTGGCGCAGGGCGGCGCCACCAGGCCCGCGGCCACAGCCGATGGCGGTATGGTTCGTTTCGAGAAATTGGGTGACCGCTACTTCCTGGTCGGCGTGTGGCGAAACGGTTCGGTCAGTGGGGATGCCATCGCCGCTTCCCGCAAGCTGGTGGAATCCGCGAAGGCCGAAGCAGGCCCAGAAGCCGCCGGTTCCTATGTCGACCTGCGGTGACCCCGCGCCACCTCGCAAGGCGTGAAAAGATTATAGCCACGGATGAACACAGATAAACACGGATAAAGAACCAGTTGTTCTATCCGTGTTTATCTGTGTTCATCCGTGGCTATAATCTGATTCCTCCCTAGTTCCTCACAGTCGCGGCTCGGAACATGCGCGAGCCCGAACCTTCGACATACGCGTCGTGCGGTCCGCCACTCTAAACCGGCGCGAGAATTAGCCGAGCCGCGACCGTTAGGGAGCGGTTGATCGTATTTCCGAAACCGAATCCTTAGTCACTTCATACTTTGCAGCAGTTTCTGAAACCGGTCGTCCGCTCTCAGTGGATTCAGGTTGCTGTCGTGTTCATACCAACCCCTCTGCGTTAAACCGCCGCGGGCCGCCTTCTCGAGGCAGTCCAGCGCCGGCTCCGTCGACCCCAAAAGCGAGAAGATCGAGCCAACGCCATAGAGGAGCATCGGGTCGTCCGGCCGGATCGCGAGCGCCCGCTCCGCCAGTTGCCAGCCCCGCGTCCGGTCGCCTAGAGCCGCCAGCCCGATCGCCGCCATGTACATCGCCCGCGCGTCGTCGGGATTGGCTTCGAAGTGGCGCTCCGCAATCCCGATTCCTCTCTTGCGGAGAGCAGTGGCGTGCTCGTGCCGCCCCAGGTCGTGCTCGATCTGAGCCAGGAGCAGGGGCGACTGAAAATCGTCCGGCCGCGATTCCATCGCCTTCGCGTAAGCATCCGCCGCCTCCTCCAGCCGCCCGAGCACGAACGCGTGGCGGGCGCGAAAATAATGAGCTTCGAAGAGCTCGGGATCGAGGCGCACGGCCCGGGCGAAGGCGCGGTCGGCTTCGCCGATCTGTCCGCCGAGCGAGAGGGAAAGCCCTCGCGAGGCCTGTGCCTGGGCCGAGTACGGGTCCATCTCCTGCGCCTTCGCACTGGCCCAATCGGCTTGCTCCCACACTTCTTCGCGCCGCTCGGAGTACAGGTACAGATAAGACCAACAGTCGGCCAGGCCCGCATACGCCTGCGCGTAATTGGGGTCGAGCACGATCGCCCGCAGGAACATTCGGATGGCGAGCTCCATGGCTCGAGGGCTGTATTCGTAGTAGTGTTTCCGCCCGCGCAGATGGTAGTCATAGGCGCTCACGTCGGTGGTCGGCGGAGTCCGCAGCTCCCGTTCTTCTCCGGCCGTGAGCTTCACCTTTAGCGCCGCCGCCACGCTGGCCGCGATCTCGTCCTGAACTTCGAAGATATCGCCAAATAGCCGATCGAACCGCTCCGTCCAGATTTGAAACCCGCTGGCGGCGTCGACCAGTTGGACCGCGATGCGCAGCCAGCCGCCGGATTTGCGAACGCTCCCTTGGAGCAGCGATTTCACTCCCAGTTGCCGGCCGATTTCGCGGTTGTCGACCCCCGGCGTCCGGAACCGGAACGAGGACGTGCGAGAAGCCGTTTTCAGCCCGGCGATCCGGCTCAATACGTTAATGATTTCTTCGGCGATGCCGTCGCAAAAGTAGGTTTGATCTTCCTGTGGGCTCATGTCCGCGAAGGGCAGCACCGCGACCGAGGGCGTCGAGACCGCCGGCGCCGCGTCGTTCCCGGCGCGGCGCCGCGCGAACCAGCGGTCGAGTTCCGACTTGTAGGCATAGGCGGATCCCAGCTTCTCATGCCGCTGCCGATGCACCGGCAGCCCTTCCGCCCGCTCCCATCGCTGCACCGTGCGAGTCCCGCGCCGCAGGTAGGCGGCGATCTCTTTCCAGGAATCCAGGCGGCTATTTTCCGGACCGAAGTCGAATGGGCGCAATACTGGCGAGGCTTTGGGATCGGTCATGGCGCAGACAGCCGCTCTAAATCTTCTGACGAAGGGACGCCCGGAATGTTCCGTAAATTCGGCTCCGGCCGCCGGCCATGTGGAACTTTGAATGTCGCGGCGCGCACATTTCGGTTCCAGTCGCAAGCGAAAATGCCGGTCAAAGACCGTGAAATTTCCTCGGTTCTCAGCCGATAAGACTGTTGTGGCGTGGTTTGCCAAAATCGTTGCCTTGGGTTGCGGGGTGCTGGCCTCCTACGCCGCTACCAACGTCCAGCCGCTCCGCGGCTATGCAGTCGACGTGTGGAAGAGCGACAACGGGCTGCCGCAAAACACGGCCGCGACCATCGCCCAATCCGCCGACGGCTTCCTGTGGATCGGTACCCAGGCGGGCCTGGCCCGGTTTGACGGGTCGCGTTTCGAGGTCCTGACCAGGCAAAACACGCCGGGGCTCATCGATTCCGAGGTGCGGCGGCTCCTCGCGGCTGCCGACGGATCGCTTTGGATTTCCACGGGAGGCGGTCTGTGCCGCATGGAAAGCGGCAAAATCGCTGCCCAGGGCCCGAGGGAACGCCTGCCGATCAGGCCCCGGGTGCTGTTTGAGGACAGCCGCCGGCAGATCTACGTCGGGGGCAGGACAGGTCTGTATCTCTGGCAGAATGGCGGAAATCTCATTCCCGTCACCGGGTTGCCCGACAAGAGCGTCACCGCCATGGCGGAAGGTAGCGGCGGGCGGCTCTGGGTGGCCACCGAGAGGGGACTTTGTGAGCTCCGCGGTTCGCGATGCTTCGCCGATGCCGTGCCGGGCCCGCTCAAAGAGTTCGATACCTATGCCCTCCTTGCCGATCGCGGGGGCGGACTCTGGCTCGGCGGCGCCGGGCGGGTGCTGCACTGGCGAGGCGACCGGTTGCGCGTGCTGGCTGCCCCGGAGGGGATACCGGACGCCCGCATCACGGCGATCGCCGGCGATGAACGCGGGGTCTGGATCGCGACATCGGGCGGCGGCATTGTCCGGTGCGCGGAGGGCCGCGTGTCGAGCCTCACCACCCGCCAGGGGTTATCGAACGACGTGGTCGACAGCTTATATCTCGATCGCGGCGGGACGCTCTGGGCGGGAACGCACGCGGGCGGATTAAACCGGATCCGCGAACAGGCATTCCACATGATCCGTCCCACCGATGATCGCGCCGAGGATGCCGCCGCGGTGCTGGAGGCGCGCGATGGATCGCTTTGGGTCGGCACACCGAACGGCGCCTTGCACTTCGAACAGGGCCGTTGGACGAGGTATACCGAGCGCGACGGTCTGTCCGGCGCCATGGTCTCGGCGCTGTGGGAGGACCGGCAGGGAACTGTTTGGCTGGGCACTACCCGCGGGGGCCTCGACCGTTTCGATGGCCGGCGCTTCGAAACCATTCCGCTCGGAACCGCTCCTTCCCCTGTGAACGCCATTCAGCGTGATACGGATGGGACGCTCTGGATCGGAACGGAGGGGGGACTGGTCCGGTTTCGGAACGGCGCGGCGCAGATTCTGACCCAGGCGCAGGGCCTGCCGGCGGACCATATCACGTCACTGATCCCGGCTCGCGGCGGCGGTTATTGGGTGGGCACCGACAATGGTTTCTGCCGCTTGCAAAACGGGCGATTGACGAGCTTTGGCACGCGCGAAAGCGGATCGTTTCCAGTGGGGACGGTCAGCGGCCTGTACGAAGATGCCCAGGGCTCCTTGTGGATTGCCACCCTCGGTTTCGGCGTATTCCGGTTCGCCGGCGGCCGGCTCACGGGCTACGACAGCCGCAGCGGCCTTCCCGACAACACCATTTATTCCATCCGGGAAGACGGCGGCGAGAACTTATGGATGAGCTCCAACCACGGCCTCATTCGAGTGCCCAAGCGGGATTTGGAATCCGCGGCCGGCAGTGCCGGGCCGATCGACGCGACGGTCTATGGAACGGCCGACGGGCTGGACAGTCCCGAATGCTACGGCGGCCTGGAGCCAACCTCGTGGAAAAGGCACGACGGGAGCCTGCTGTTTGCCTGTATCGGCGGGGTGGTCGCATTCGACCCCAGGGTGCTGGCGCGTGACGCACATGCGCCGCCGGTGTACCTTGGCAACGTCCGCATCGATGGAAGACCGGTGGATCGCGTTCCCGGCGGTTTATCGGTTCCACCCGGCGCCGTGAATCTGGAGTTTTCCTATACCGCCATCGATCTCCATTCCTACCGCGGCGTACGGTTTCGCTACAAGCTGGACGGCTTCGATCGCGACTGGGTGGAAGCGGACTCGCGCCGCGCCGCCTACTACACCAATCTGCCGCCCGGGGCGTACCGGTTCCGTGTAATCGCGCGCAGCTCCGAAGGGGTCTGGAATCGCGATGGCGCGGCATTCGACTTTCACCTCCAACCGCACATCTACCAGACCGGGCTGTTCTACCTCATCTGCTTGGTGAATGGTGCGGCATTGTTCCATTCCCTGGTTCGATTTCGATTGCGCCGATCGGCCTATCGGCAGCTACGCCTGGAGCGCCTGGTGGCGGAGCGCACGCTCGAGTTGGAAGACGCCAGAAAGGTGGCCGAAAGGGCCAATCGGGCCAAAAGCGACTTTCTGGCCAACATGAGCCACGAGATTCGCACTCCCATGAACGGCGTGATCGGGATGGTGGATTTGGTGCTCACTGGCGACGTGGCGCCGGAACAACGCGAATGCCTGGAGATGGCCAGCGGCTCGGCGCAAAATCTGTTGACCATTATTAACGACCTGCTGGACTTTTCCAAGATCGAGGCCGGCAAAATGGACCTGAGTCCGATCGTGTTCAGCCTGCCCGAAATGGTGGAAGAGGCCATACGGACCGTCGCCGTGGAGGCTCATAAGAAGGGATTGGAACTGGTGTGCGACATCGCCGCGGACGTTCCGGTCAGGGTGGAAGCGGATGCCTTGCGGCTGCGCCAGGTTCTGATCAACCTGCTGGCGAATGCGGTGAAATTCACGGCGGCGGGTGAGGTCGTGCTGAGCGTGGAAGTCGAGTCCGAAGGCGGCACGGATCCGCTCCTGTGCTTTTCCGTGCGCGACACGGGCATCGGCATGTCGGCGGAGCAGCAGGAACGGATCTTCAAAGCATTCGCGCAGGCCGAAAGTTCGACTTCCCGGATGTATGGCGGCACGGGCCTAGGGTTGGTCATCTCGCGGCGTCTGGTGGAAATGATGCGCGGCGAGATCCGGGTGGCCAGCGCCGTGGGAACGGGTAGCGATTTCCAGTTCAGCGTGCGAGTGAAGAGATGTCCGGAGGGCGAGCGGGACCCCGCGCCACTCCGCCTGGACGGCGCCGCGGTCCTGCTGGTAGACGACAACCGGAGCAGCCGCCTCGCACTGGGCGGATTGCTGCGGTCGATGGGAATCGAACCGATCCTGGCGGCCGATCGTGAGTCGGCTCTCGGCGCCGTCCGGGAGCGAGTCGTCCGGCTGGTATTGGTCGACTCGGGAATGGCGGACACCAACGCCGTCGACTTGGCGCGAGAGCTTGGAAGCGGAGCCGCGAGCGACGCACGCATCGTCCTGTTGGCGCCCGCGGGCTCCAGTATGTTGTACCGGGAGCGAGGTTTCGATGGCTGCGTCACGAAACCCGTCCGGCGGGCCGATTTGCGTAACGCCGTGCGCAACGCCCTTCAGAGTGACGAAGCGACTCAGCCGGGGTCCGTGGAGACGCCGTCGGGGGCGGTCGAGGACAACCGGCGCGCGCGGCTGAAGATTCTGCTGGCGGAAGACAATCTCGTCAATCAGAGGCTCGCCGTCCGGCTGCTCGAGAGGCACGGCCACCAAGTCGTGGCGCGGTGGAATGGCCGGGAGGCGCTCGAATCTCTGGAGCAGCGGGAGTTCGACATGGTGTTGATGGATGTCGAGATGCCGGAGATGGACGGATTCGAAGCGGCCGCTGCCGTGCGCCGGCGCGAGATCGCGACCGGCAAGCATATACCGATTGTCGCCATGACCGCGCACGCCAGCAAGGACGACGAGGAGAGATGCCTCCAGGCCGGCATGGACGCATACCTGTCGAAGCCGATTCAAGCGGAGAAGGTGCTGGCGACGATCGAAGCGGTATGGTTGAGATGCGAGCAGCGAAGTTCCGAACCCGCGATCGTGAGTGAGCCGGCTCCGCGGGTGTGACGGAGCTCAAGAGTGGAACGCCAGAAGCTCCACCGGGGCGCCGTTGTCGACAATCATCGCGACCGTCACTCCCTCGGATGGGGAGTTCGGCGGCGTGAGAATCTGCTTGCCTCTCAGCGCGGCCGCCAGGTCGTCCACTTCAAAGGCGACGTGCGGCATGGTCTTGACCAGCTCGGGGTAGGGCGCATCCGCGTCGAAGCGCATCCACTGAATGCCATAGGGGCTGGATTCGAATCCCGATACGTACACCTTGAGATGGGCCAAATACCGCTCCCCCGGACGAGGTGTTTGAGTCGGAATCCCAATGTGGTGGAATCGCCAGCCGTCGATCGCGATCGCCGAGGGAGGCTGGCGATCCTGCCTTACAGGGTTTGGTGACGAGTTCATGACTGATCCGATTCTAACCCGGTGCGCGTCGAATGGGAGCAGCCCGACGGCTCCGAAGCGAGCGGTCTGCCCTTGAGTTGATCCACCGCTTCATGTTGTAGTTGGTTCAGGAAACCGTCACCATGCCACGCGTTCGCCGAGTTTGGGCAGCTTTGTCCCGCACGCTGCGGCGTTTTATCCGCTATCGAGTGACGCCCGCCGGGATTCTGTTTGCCGCGGCCACGGTTGCGATTACCGCGGCAGCCATTCTCACAGCCAACAATCTGTTTCTTCTGCTGGCCTGCGCGTTCATTTCGACTCTGGTGGTCTCCGGGCTGGTGAGCCGGTTATGCCTGGCGGGGCTAGAGGTGGATTACGTGGTGCCGGAACACGTGGCCGCGGGCCAGTTTGTGCCCGGGCGCATGAGCGTGCGGAATCAGAAGCTGCTGATGCCGTCGTTCGCCATCCGCGTGACGGGCATTCCGGCGGCGGACCGTCCTACCCTGCGGCATCCGGTGTTCTTCCCGCTGCTGCCGATCGGGGCCGCCATGGAGCAGACCGTGGAAGCCCGCTTCCCGCGCCGCGGTCTCTACCGCACCAACGGGTTTGCGGTTTCCACCTCGTTCCCGTTCGGTTTTCTCGACCGATCGGCCAACGTAACCCTGCAGCGCGAAACGCTGGTCTATCCGCAAGTCGAACCGCAGCCTGGCTTCGAAGACCTGCTGGCGGGCATTAACGGCGAAATCGAAAGCCATTACCGCGGCCTGGGCCGCGACTTCTACCGCATCCGGCCGTACCAGACTTTCGAGAGTGCGCGGCACGTGGATTGGAAGGCGTCCGCCCATGTAGGCACGCTGCAGGTTCGCGAATTCGCGCGCGAGCAGGAGCCCGTCGTCGAGCTGTTCCTGGACCGCGAGCTGCCCCACGATCTGGACGCCTGGTTCGAACACGCCATCGCCTGCTGCGCGTTTCTGGCGTGGCGGCTTTCCCGGCAAGGCGCCGCCATCCATTTCCGCTCCAACGGCTACCGCCTGCGCCAGCCCGAAGACGCGGACATCTTCGGAATCCTCAAGTACCTCGCCCTGGTTTATCCGCGCGGCGAGCAGCCGGCCGAACCGCCCTTCGAACCCGCCAGCTACAAGCTGGTATTCACCGCCTCGCCCGAGAAATTCCGCGCCGCCGGTTGGGCCAGCGCGCGGGTGTTGTGCCCGGAGACGCTGCCCGCCCCCGGCTCACACTAAGTGGGACAGACGATCGCCTTTCGTCGTCTGTCGCGCCTATCCGTGGACACCCACCCGACAGACGACAAAAAGCGATCGTCTGTCCCACCGGAAGCCTGAAACCGGTTTGATACCATGAAATGAAAAACCTTGACCGACACGGTTCCCGACATTCTGGCCCGCATTGTTGCCCAGAAGCGTGCTGAGTTAGCCGCGGGCGTGTTCCCTGTTGAAGACTGGGAACGCCGCGCGAACATGCACGCCGCTTCGCGCCGGGATTTTCGCGCGGCGCTTACCGCGCGCGCGCCCGCCATTATCGCCGAAGTGAAAAAGGCCTCCCCGAGTAAAGGCGTGCTATCGGCCGAATTCGCACCGGCGTGGATTGCCGCGGCGTACGAAGCGGGGGGCGCGGCGGCGATTTCCGTGCTTACCGACGAGGCTTTTTTTCAGGGCAGCCTGGCCGGTCTGGAATCCGCGCGCGCGGCGGTCCGCGTTCCGGTGTTGCGCAAAGACTTCACCATCGCCCCGCAGCACATCCTCCAGGCCGCAGCTCACGGCGCCGATGCCATCCTGCTGATCGCCGCGATTCTCACCGAGCGCGAGATCCGCGATTTTCGCGAGGCTGCCGCGCGCTACCGCATGGCCGCGCTGGTGGAGGTTCATAACCGTTGCGAATTGGACGTCGCCGTGGCCGCCGGCAGCGACATCATCGGCGTCAACAACCGCAATCTGGCCACTTTTGAAGTCACCCTGGAAACGTCGCTGCGGCTGGCTGAATTCATGCCGGCCAATGCCGTGTTGGTGAGCGAAAGCGGGATTCACGCCGCCAGCGACATCGCCCGCTTGTGCGCCGCCGGCTATCAGGCGTTTCTGGTGGGCGAGCATCTGATGAAGTCCGGCGACCCCGCCGCCGCGCTGGCCAAGCTGGTGGCGGCATGAGCTTCGTGTCCGCAAGATGTGGGGCAGGCTCCCAGCCCAATGCCACATACTTTTCCCAAGGAGCCGAAACGGCATCATTAGTAGGGCGGACCCCAGGGCGGACCCCCGGGCGGACCCCCGGGTCCGCGCGGGACGCCCTCGTCCCGCAAGTTTTCTCCAAGAATCAAGTGTCCGAGACCAGCGAAGAGCCGGCCGGGGGGCCGGCTGCGGACCAGGGGGTCCGCCCTACAACCCCAGCCTGCCGAACAACGCGGTGCGCCGGGTATCGAGGTGGGCGAAGTGTTAGCTAGGCCGGGCCCGATTCTCAAAATCTGCGGCATCACCAACCGGGAGGATGCCGCCGCCGCCATCGATGCCGGCGCTACCGCCATCGGTTTTAACTTTTATGGCGGCAGCCCGCGCTACATCGCGCCAGAACAAGCCGCGGCCATCGAATCTCCCGCGGGCGTGCGCCGCGTGGGTGTGTTTGTAAACGAAACGCGGGCGCGCGTGGAAGAGATAGCATGCATCGCCGCGCTGGATGTGGCGCAACTGCATGGCGAGGAAACCGCCGACTACTATCCGCAAACGATCGCGGTTTGGAAAGCGGCGCGCGTGACGGCGGAGTTCAGCTTCGCGCTTTACCGCGACGCTCCCGCCGAAGCGCTCCTGCTGGATGGCCCGGCGGGCGAATTGTATGGCGGTTCCGGCCAGGCTTTCGACTGGCGGCGCGCGGTGGAATCGCCCAAAGCGATCATTGTGGCCGGGGGTCTGGATGCTTCCAACGTGGCGCGCGCCGTCGAACTGGCGCACCCCTGGGGTGTGGACGCCTGCTCGCGCATTGAAAGCGAGCCGGGCAAAAAGGATCATAGAAAGATGCGAGAGTTTCTGCGGGCGGCCGAGGCGGCGCTGCGCTCGTGACCGCGCAGCCCGATACCAGCGGGCACTTCGGACCTTACGGCGGGCGATTCGTGCCGGAAGTCCTGATGGCGCCCATCGAGGAATTGGAAAAGGCCTATCTGGAAGCGCGCCAGGACCCCGCGTTTCAGGCCGAACTCGCCCAGTTGCTGGCCACCTTCGCCGGCCGGCCGACGCCGCTCTACTACGCGCGCCGGTTGAGCGAATGCTTGGGCGGCGCCCGTATCTGGCTCAAGCGCGAAGACCTGCTCCACACCGGCGCGCACAAGATCAACAATGCTCTGGGGCAGGGGCTGCTGGCGCGCCGCATGGGCAAGCGCCGCATCATTGCCGAAACCGGCGCCGGGCAGCACGGTGTCGCCACTGCCACGGTGTGCGCGCTGCTCGGTTGCGAATGCACCGTCTACATGGGCGAGGAAGACATGCGCCGCCAGCGGCTCAACGTCTTTCGCATGCGCCTGCTCGGGGCCACGGTAACGCCTGTGACCACCGGCAGCCGGACTCTCAAAGACGCCATCAGCGAGGCCATGCGCGATTGGGTTGCCAACGTGGGCGACACCTATTACCTGTTGGGGTCGGCCCTGGGCGCGCATCCCTATCCCATGATGGTGCGCGATTTTCAGAAGATCATCGGCGAAGAGGCGCGACGCCAGATTCTGGAAGCCGAAGGCCGCCTGCCCGATACGGTTTTCGCTTGCGTGGGCGGCGGCTCGAACGCCATCGGCATCTTCCACGCCTTCGTGCCGGATGGCGGCGTCGCATTGGTTGGCATTGAAGCTGGAGGGGCCGGCGAAGAGCTCGGGCTACATGCCGCGCGTTTTCGCGGCGGGTCGCCCGGCGTGCTGCAGGGCGCGTACAGCTACCTGCTGCAGGATGGCGACGGCCAGGTGTCGCTGACGCATTCCATTTCGGCTGGCCTCGATTACGCCATGATCGGACCCGAGCACGCGCTGCTGCACGACCAGCGCCGCGCCGAATATGTGGCCGCGTCCGATTCCGAAGCCTTGGAAGCCGCATGCAAACTTTCGCGCGTGGAGGGTATCATCCCGGCGCTCGAATCCGCGCATGCCCTGGCCGAAGCCTTCCGCCGCGCGCCCCAGGCGCCGGGCCAGATCTTCCTTGTGAATCTCTCGGGCCGCGGCGACAAGGACATCGACATCTACCGCGAAAACCTCAAGGAACTCGACCAGGCATGACCAACCGGGACTACTTACAGCGGGTGGCAGACCACACAAAACGATGGTCTGCCCCACGACGAGATCATCGCATGCGCCACGGTGGGGCGTGAGAAATGCCTACTAGAATCGGCAAGCTTTTCGAGAACCTGGCGCGCGACAACCAGAAAGCCCTGATCGCCTATCTGACAGCCGGCGATCCGTCGCTCGATGCCACGCCCGCGCTGGTGGATGCGCTGGTGCGCGGCGGCGCCGACCTGATCGAGCTGGGCGTGCCATTCTCGGACCCGATTGCCGATGGCCCCGTCATCCAGCGCGCCGGCGAACGCGCCTTGCGGGCTGGAACCACGCTGGCCGGAGTTCTCGCAGCCGCGCGCCGCATCCGCGAGCGCTCCCAAGTTCCGCTCCTGCTGTTCACTTATCTGAACCCGGTGATGCGTTACGGGCTGGAACGCCTGGCTCGCGACGCCGCGGCCAGCGGCATCGATGGTTGCCTGCTTACGGACGCCTCGGTGGAAGAAGCCCACGACTACGTCGGCGCCATGCACGGCGCGGGGCTCGACACGGTATTTCTGGCGGCGCCCACGTCCACGCCGCGCCGTCTGGAGCTGGTGGCGCGCTACTCCACCGGATTCGTCTACCTGGTTTCGCGCACCGGCGTCACCGGCGAACGCGACGCGCTCTCCGATTCCATTGCGCCGCTGGTGCGGGCGATGCGCCAGGTCACCAAGCTGCCGCTGGCGGTGGGCTTCGGCATCTCGAAACCCGAACACGTGGCCGAACTGGGCCGGCAAGTGGAAGGTGTGGTGGTGGGCAGCGCCATCGTCCGCATGGTCGAGCGCTATGGCGGAGACCCGAATTTGGCGGGGCATCTGGAGGATTTCGCGCGCCAGCTCAAAGCCGGCTTCGCATCTTCCGCCGCGAGGGTGGAGGCATGACCGAAGAGGAGGCCCGCCGCGAGCTGGACGAACTGCGCGTCCGCATCGACGAAATCGATCGCCAGATCGTGGCGCTGCTCAACGATCGCACGCGCGTGGTGGAAGACATCGGCAAGGTGAAGCGCCAGGCCCAGTTGCCGATCTATGAGCCGAAACGCGAAGAGCTGGTCTTCGCCAACGTGAGCGCCTCCAACCAGGGGCCGCTCACAAACGCCCAGTTGCGCGGCATCTTCGAACGCGTAATCGACGAGATGCGCCGCATCCAGCGCATCCGCATGGAATCGGACGGAGCCAAATAGATGGTCATCGTAATGCAAGCCGGCGCCACCGACGAACAGATCGAAGCCGTCATCGACCGCATGGTGGAAATGGGTTTCGACGTGCACCGCTCCACCGGCGTGGTGCATACCGTGCTCGGTGGAGTGGGGGGCAAGGCCGAATTCGATCTTTCGTTCTTCGAGGTGATGGATGGCGTGAAGGAAGCGCATCGCATCGCCTCGCCTTACAAGCTAGCGAGCCGCAGCTTTCGCCCCCAGGGCACGGTGGTCCGCGTGGGAAATGTCGAGATCGGCGGCCGGCGGGTGGTGATCTTGGCCGGCCCAGCCGGAGTGGAAAACAGGGAGCAGTTGGAGCGCTCGGCGGACCTGGTTGCCGATGCGGGAGCTTGCGCGTTGCGCGCAGCCATCCGCCTGCGCAGCGATTCGCCTTACGGCAGGGAGGGCCCCGGTGAAGAAGGGCTGGTTCTGCTGCGCCAGGCGGCCGAGCGCCGCGGTCTGCTGACGGTGAGCGAAGTCCACGACCATACCGAGATCGCCCTGGTGGCGCGCTATGCCGACATTCTCGAAGTTGGCTCGCGCAATATGCAGAACTTCCACCTGCTGGATGAGCTCGGCAAGCAGTCGAAGCCGGTGTTGTTGAAGCGCGGCGCCGCGGCGACGGTGGAGGACTTGCTGCTGTCGGCCGAACATATCCTGGCCGGCGGCAATTACGACGTCATCCTGGGCGAAGGCGGCATTCGCACTTTTGAAACCTACACCCGATACACACTCGACTTATCGGCCATTCCCGTGGTGAAGAAACTTTCGCATCTGCCTATCCTGGCCGACCCCTGTCAGGCCACCGGCCGGCGCGACAAAGTCCCGTCGATGGCCCGCGCCGCCGTGGCCGCCGGCGCCGACGGTTTGATCCTGGAAGTGCATCCCGATCCCGACCACGCCATAAGCGAAGGCGCGCAGTCGTTGGCCGCGCGCCAGTTCGAAGAGCTGACCGCGCAGTTGCGCCAGATTGCCTTAGCAATCGGCCGGAGCATATAAATATGTCCGGCCGCGTTGCGAGGTTGTTCTGGCGCCGACGCCAAATGTGGGGCGGACCCCCTGGTCCGCGCGGGACGCCCTCGTCTCGCTCTTTCCCCGTGGACCAGGTGCTTGGGCCAGGCGATGCGCGACCGGGGGGTCGCGCGCGGACCAGGGGGTCCGCCCTACCAGGTTCGATCCGATGAAACAAGTCACCATTATCGGCACCGGGCTTATCGGCGCGTCTTTCGGCTTGGCTCTGCGGAGAGCCGGCTTCGATGGCGCCATCCTGGGAGTCAGTTCTCCCGCTGCTCTCTCCGACGCCCTGGCGTGCGGCGCCATCGACCGCGGCGCGCCGCTGGCCGAAGCGGTTGCCGCGGCCGACCTCGTCTTTCTGTCCCAGGCCATCGGCAGAATCCTCGACACGATTCGCCATCTCGGCCCGCTGGTAAAACCCGGCGCGCTGGTGACCGATGCCGGATCGACCAAATGCGAAATCGTCGACGTGGCGCGGCAAGTTCTGACCCGCTGCCAGTTTCTGGGCGGACATCCCATGGCGGGCAAAGAAAGCCGGGGTGCGCGAGCGGCGGATGCCGAGCTGTTTCGCGGCCATCCTTGGGCGCTCACGCCAGACGACCCGCACGAGCTCGAAACTCCGGCCGCGCGCGAGTTCCGGCGCTGGCTGGACAGGATGGGCGCGCGCATCGCCGTGCTCGATTGCGACGCTCACGACCGGCTGGTGGCCCGCACCTCGCACGTGCCGCAACTGGCGTCCACCGCGCTCGGCGCCGTGCTCGAAATGCAATGGCAAGGCGCTCTTCCACCTTTGTACGGACCCGGCTTGATGGATATGACCCGGCTGGCGTTAAGCTCCTACGACCTATGGCGCGACATCCTGGCCACCAACAGCGATCACATCGACCGCGCCCTCGGCGACTACATTCAAGAGCTGGAGCACCTGCGCGAGAATCTTCGCACTCGCCAGATGCAGGAAGAATTCGGCAAGGGAGCGGCGTTTGCGAAGCGGCTGCGGGAACGGTAGGGCCAGCACGGTAGGACGGATCGTCGGTTTTCGCGGTCTGTCAGGCCTTCGCCGGACCAGCCGCCCGACAGACGACAAAAAACGATCGTCTGCCCCACCTGGCTTCCCGAGCAGATTCCCCGTCACGCCGCGGCGGTGACGGGTTTATTCAGGCAGCATCGCTTATATTTTTGGCCGCTCCCGCAGGGGCAGGGTTCGTTGCGGCCGATTTTGGGCTCGGGTCGGCGGTAGGGTTTCTGTTTTTGTGCATCGTTGTGCATTTTTGCGGGTGTGCATTCTTATGCAACTTTCTCTTCTTTTGGGGCCGCGGGGAGATCCGAGTCTGGCGTGGCGTTGCAGGGCAAGGGCTTTTCGGCTTTTCGCGGAGCGGGGGGCATGGCGGTTTGGATGATGAACATGGCGGTTTTGAAACGGACGGAGGGGGAAGCTTTCGGGTCGGTGACGACTTCGCGGAGGGCATTGAAGGCCAAGTCGGCCAGGTCTTCGGCGCGTTCGCGGAACGTGGGGGCGCAGTCACCCTGGGCGCGGGCCAGGGCGTGTTGGAATTGAGGGGAATTGCGGCGCCAGTAGGCGATGGTATTGCGGTGAACACCGGCTGCGGCGGCGGCTGCGGTTAGGTTGGCGCCGTTAGACAGGGCGTCGATGACCTGGAGTTGCTTGGAAAGATGCGAATGCTTCATATTTACCAGCCTTCGGCCATACGATAGCGGACGAGCGGGAGGAATCGGCTGGGAGGAAGGCGCGGATTGGCTGTAACGCGATGAAACGGCGGGATTAAGAAATATTTGCAAGTTCTGTGACCGTCAAGCGGCCAATCGCGGTTTTCCGTGAAATTCAGCGCAAGTGCTAGAAAGCAAATGGGATGGCCGGAGGAGTGGCAAAGGGGACAGTCCAGACAGTTCAGTCTGTCGCAAGGCACCCTCGCAAGGCACCTGTCGAAAGGCACCGGCCACAAGATCGGCGGCGCTACGGAAACGTCGGCTCGAAAGCCGACGCAGCAGGCTTGGAGGCCCGCGCCACGAGGCTCGAGTATGTCAATAATGGAACGCCGGCGGTCGGTGTCGCGTATGGTTTCGGAAAGAGATTCCGCGAAATTTCTTTGCGCGGTTGTCGAAAACACGCGGCGCCGAACGACATCGGTGTGACGGAGTCGAGAGAAGAAAGGCACGGTCGTGACTGGGATGAGCGCAGAACAATTGGATTTACGCGAAGCTGCCGGGACCTTTTGGCGGGATGTGAAATACGCTCTCCGCTCGCTCGCCGCAGCTAAGGGACTTACGATTACCGTGGTTTTGACGCTGGCACTCGGAATCGGGGCCAATGCCGCTATCTTCACGCTGGTCCGCGGGGTCCTGCTGCGGCCGCTGGTGAATCGCGACGAAAACAGGCTGATTTATATCAGGCAGAGCGCGCGGGGATTGGGCATGGAGAATGCCGTGTTTTCCGTGCCGGAGATGCAGGACCTGCGGCAGAGCGTCAAATCGTTGAGCGCGATCGGCGATTTCTCCACCATCGGCTTCACCATGAATGGGCTGGGCGAGCCGCGCGAGGTGCGGGCGGGAGTCGTGGGCGGCAATTATTTCGAAGTGATGGGCCTGCATCCGGTACTGGGGCGGCTGCTCGATATGCGAGACGACGGCCCGGCCGCCGCCGGCGCCATCGTTCTGACGTATCGTTTCTGGACTACGGCGCTGAAGAGCGACCCGTCGGTGCTCGGAAAAACGGTCAGGCTCGGATCGTTCGGAGCGCGTACAGGGACCATCGTAGGGGTGTTGGAACCATCGATCCCGTATCCGGCCGAGACCGAGATCATCGCCAATGTGGTGACCAGTCCACACCATCTGTCGGCGACGATGGTGACGGGCCGGGTCCATCGCATGACGGAGCTGTTTGGCCGGCTGGCGCCGGGCGCGACTTTGGAACAGGCCCGCGCCGAGCTCAGGGCGGCGCACGCCGCCATCATGAAAGAGCATCCCGAGGCGTATCCGGCGAAGGCGGACTTTCGCATCGACGCGATGCTTCTGCGCGACCAGATTACGGCGAAAGCCAGGACCGTGCTTTGGGTGCTGCTGGCGGCGTCGGGATTGGTCTTCATCATCGCCTGTTCCAACGTGGCCAACTTGATTTTGGCGCGGACGATTCGCCGCGAAGGGGAGCTGGTGGTTCGGGCCGCGCTGGGTGCGACCACCGGCGCGCTGCGGCGCGTCCTGCTGGCGGAAAGCCTGCTGCTGTGCGGGGCGGGAGCGGTTCTCGGTGTGCTGAGCGCGCGGCCGATGGTGGCGATCCTGGCGCGGTACGCGTCCCGGTTCTCGGTGCGCGCGCTGGACCTGACGGTCGACTCCAGCATGCTGTGGGTGGGCGCGGGACTGGCGCTGGTGGCCGCGGCGCTGCTGGCGTTTGTGCCGCGGCTGCCGTCGGGCGACGGGCCGAACGGAATCAGCCTGTCCAATGGGAGCGTGCGGGTGACGGGCGGGGCGACGCGGCGCCTGCGGGCGTTCGCGGTCACCCAGATCGCGGCTTCCTTTGTTCTGCTGGCGGGCGCCGCCATGCTGGTCAAGACGCTGGTCGCGGTGCAGGCGATCAACACCGGCATCGACACGCGCCGCGTGCTCGCGATCAACGTGCCGGTGATTTCGTATGGGCGGACGGACCCCCAGGTGGTGGACTTCTACAAAGAAGCGATGCGGCGGGTACACCAGTTGCCGGGCGTAGACGGCGTCGCGCTGGGTGTCCTCACGCCGTGGCGTGAGGGGGCCACGCTCGGCCCCGGCTTCCAATTCACCGCCGAAGGTTATGTTCGGGCGACGGCGGAAGACGATCCGCGCGGTCAATTCCGCATCGTGTCGCCCGGATTTTTCGCGGCACTCGGCGTGCCCATGCTCGCCGGACGCGATTTCAACGACCTCGACCGCCAAGACAGCGAGCCAGTGACGATCATAAGCCAAAGTGTGGCGCGGCGGATGTTTCCGAGCCAGGAGGTGCTCAATCGGCGTCTCATTTTGACGGATCCGGTGCTCAAATTTATCGGCATGAAGCCGACGCCAATGCGCATCGTCGGAATCGCCGCGGATATCGACGACGAGCACTTGGTTCCGCAGCCGATCCTGACTGTTTATGCTCCGTTCGGACAGGGACCGCTTTTTGGCGGGCGCATGTTCGTGCACGTGCGATCGGACCCGTATGCTCTGGTCACCCCGATTACGCGGACCATCCGCGGCCTCTCGGTGGACCAGCCGGTGGAGCGCGCGACGACGCTGGAAGACGTGCGCGCGGAGGTGCTGACGCCGGACCGGTTGAACGCCATGGTTTTCGGCGGCTTCGCCGTAGTGGCGCTGCTGATTGCGGTGGTCGGCGTGGCGGGGGTGCTGGCATTTTCGGTGAGCGCACGGACACGCGAATTCGGCATTCGGCTCGCGATCGGGTCGCAGCCGCGGCATCTGCTGATGCGGGTGATCGCGGAGGGCACCCTCATCACGGCTGTGGGGATTGGCGCCGGACTGGCGTGCGGGCTCGCGCTACAGAGGCTGGCCGGCAGTTATTTCGAGAACGTGCGGATGCCGGGGGCGTGGGTGGTGGTTGGGGCCGCGGGCATATTGCTGGCTGCGGCCGTGGCCGCGTCGGCGTGGCCGGCGATACGGGCGGCGCGCGTGGATGTGATTCAGGCGCTACGGGCGGACTAGCTTCTCACGGGCATTGTGGCGATGCTTCGCTTTCGGGGCTGTGTCGCGACTCCGACAGGCAGCGAGAAAAGTCCCCGAACTCCTGATGGCGTGGATTTAGGTTGAGCCATGTTCGGGCGACCCAGAGGTGGGACAGACCATCGTTTCTTGTGGTCTGTCAGTCTTCTGGACGGCAGCGCTCGACAGACGACAAAAAACGATCGTCTGTCCCACCAGGAGTTCGGAGTCTCGACACGGCACGCGGGAGTGCGTGCGCCACATGCGCGCGCTGCCAGTCCGGCCCGACGAGTGCAAAGAAAAGCCGAGAGGTACTCTCGGCTCAGCAGGCTTGACAGCCCGCGCCACGAGTTAGGCGAACAGTATTTGCACTTAGAGTTTTAACTCCCAGCCTTTTCGGAAGGCCGGCTTGACGAGGGTGTTGGCGGCTTCGCTGTTGGTGAAGCGCTGGTTCTGGGCATCCCATTCCAGTTTGCCGCCCACGCGCAGGGCGATGGCGGTGAGGGTGAGCCACTCGGCGTAGGGAGCGGTGATGCTGAAGTCCGAACAGCCTGGGTCTCCACCTTTGGCGGCGCGGATCCAATCCAGCATGTGACCGGGCGAGCGCGTGAGTAACTGCGGGGGCAGGACATACTCAACCCAGCGCGCGGCCGGGAGCAGGTGGACACCTTCGCCGCGGTCGCAGGTGGCCATGATGCCCTTGGTGCCGATGAACACCGCTCCGTTGCCGGTCAGAATTCCCGGCTGCGGCGGGGTGGGCGGATCTCCAAAAACCTTCACTCCAGGTCCGCCGGGTCCTAAGCGCTCGCCGGTGGCGGAGCGGCGCGCCATGGCTGGAGCCGGACCGCCCCCGCGAGCTTCGCTTCTGATCCTGGTGGGCCGCCCTTTGTCGGCAAGATTGTCCGGCCTGGGCAAAATGGTTTCATTCTCCATGCCGGGGACGCGATAGACGTCGGGGTCGGTAGACCTCGGGCCATCGTGGTAGTAGACCGTGACCGGGGGCATCTCGCCACGGGCCGGAAACTCCAGCCGAACCGTGGCCCGATTGGGAAAGGTGAATTCGCTCTTGCCTTCCACCTGAATGCGCTCCAGGCTGGTAGGCGATCCCAACATCAACGCGGTATGCACCGGGCCGGCGGTGTGAGTGGCCCAATTGCCGATCTGACCGGTGCCGAAATCGAGGAAGCCCCGCCAGTTGTAGGGCACGTACCAGGGGCTGAAGGGACGCTCGCGGGACGAGCCTTGCCAATGTTCCCAATCCAAAGCGGCAGGCACGGGCGCCTGGGGTGGGGCTTGGAGCAAAGCGGTGGGATGGGTGCCGGGATTGGTCGAAATGTGAGCCTCGGTGACATCGCCGATAGCCCCGGACCAAACCATCTCCGCAGCCACGCGGTTGCATTCATGGGAAAAGCCCTGGTTCCCCATCTGGGTGGCAACCTTGTATTTGACGGCAGCTTGCTGCAACAGGCGGGCTTCCCAAGGCGTGCGGGTGAGCGGCTTTTCCAGATAGACGTGCTTGCCGCGCTCCATGCAGGCCAAAGCCACGGTGGCGTGCATGAAATCCGGAATGCCGATGGTGACGGCGTCGATGTTCTTGCCCTCTTTGTCGAGCATGACGCGGAAATCTTTGTACTTGGGAGCTTTCGAAAAGTGGTCGAGAGCCCAGGCCGCGCGCGCCTCGTCCACGTCGCACATGGCCACGATATTCTCGGTGCGCGCGGCATCGTTCAAGTCGACGGCACCCTGGCCGCCGCAGCCGATGGAGGCGACGTTCAGCTTGTCGTACAAAGGTTTGTAGCCTAGCGCCCGCAGGGACGGTACGCTGCCGAAACCCGCTCGAGGAATCGCCCCAGCAAGAAGCGACCCGAAAAAGAAATGGCGTCTGGAAAGGTTGGAATGCGACATGGCTAATAGCTCCCGATCAGCCGCCGGAGACGGAACGTTCCGAACGGCTCCCATCACTGTGTTATCCGGCTGGAGGGGCGGTTGTCAAGTCGGGCTGCCGGCGGGGGATGGCGCAAGCGCCTCTCGGGCCGCCTGGTTGCAGCCAGACCGATCAAGCGGGGTGGAAAGTGACGAACGGGCTCCGGAAGGTGCTCCTTTCGGGATCACGCTCGGAACGCATGGTGCGGCGAGGCGGCCTGGGAGGCCGCCGCAGGCCGAGGGCCCGTCCCACAAGTTGTTTGGAGTCGTGACACAGCGCAAAACAAGATGGATGGCTAGGAACTCAGGCAGTCGGCGATTTCCTTTTCCGGGATGGATCCTTCCCGGATCATCCTCCAGTAGGGCTCGGTGATATCGACGGTGGTGGCGCCCTCGGAAGGACAGGGTCCGCCATCGAGCACCAGGTCCACGCGGCCGTCCATGATGCCGAACACCTCAATGCCGCTGCGGCAGGTGGGGCGGCCGGAGATATTGGCGCTGGTAGCGACCAGAGGTTGATTCAGGAGTCCCACAAGTTGGTCGGCGATGGCGGAGCGCGACTGGCGCAAGGCCAACCGCCCGGTATTGCCGGTGACTTTCAGCGGCACTTTGGCGGAAGCCGGCACGATGATGGTGAGCGGGCCGGGCCAAAAGCGGCGCGCCAGCAGGAAAAAGCGGTTGTTCAATTGGCCGGCATATTCTTCGGCCATGAGGGTGTCTCGAATCAGCATCGGCAGGGAGCGCTGGGATTCGCGCCCCTTGGCTTCAAACACCTGGGAGACGGCGCGCAGGTTGAAAGGGTCCGCGACCAGCGAATACAAGGAATCGGTGGGGATGGCCACCACCCGGCCGCGGCGCACGGCGGCGGCGGCGCGGTCTAGAACATCCGCTTGCGGTTTTTCGAGATCGATTTCGACCAGGTCGGTAGCCATGGGTAGGTTGTTAGCGGGGTCCGATCGCCTCGGCGACGTCCAGCGCCATTTGGTAGCGCCCGAAAGGAGCGCTAAGTTGTACGCCGGCCAGGATGGGGCGGATGCGCTCCACCATTTCGCGGGCGATGGCGATGCCCTCCTGCCGCGCCAATTCGGCGTTATCCACGCGGCGCATGCGCTCCATGAACTCTTCGGGAACGGGAACGCGCAGCTCGTTCACCATAAACTCGGCGTTGCGATAACTGGTGAGCGGCCAAACCCCGCACACCACCGGTATTTTGGCAGGGGCGATACGTTTCAGGAACTGTTCGAGCAGGTTGAGGTCGAATACGGGCTGGGTGACGACGTATTCGGCGCCGGCTTCGAGCTTCCATTCGAAGCGGCGGATTTCTTCGTCCAAGTTGACCGCGCCGGGGTTGACGCCCACCCCGATCAGCAAAGCGGTCTCGGAACCGATGGGATTGCCGCCGATATCCAGGCCGTGATTGAGATTGCGGACGATATTGACCAGCCCGATGGAGTCCACATCGAAAACCGCGGTGGCATCGGGGTAGGCGCCCATGCGAGGCGGATCGCCGGTAATGCAGATCAGGTTGCGAATGCCCACGGTATGCGCGCCGATGAGCTCGGATTGAATGCCGAGGATGTTGCGGTCGCGACAGCAGAAATGATTCACCGCCTCAATGCCGGCGTGCTGCTGGATGAGCTGGCAGGCGACCTGGGCCGACATGCGGGCGCTGGCGCGCGGGCCGTCGGGAACGTTGATGGCGTCGATACCGCGCTCGGCGCAGAGCCGCGCGCCGGCGATTTCGCGCGAGGCATCCACACCGCGCGGCGGCAGAATCTCCACGAAGGCGACAAATTTGCCCTGGGCGAGTTTTGCGCCGAGCTTGGATTTCCGTTCCATGGGAACCGGCGGCAACGACTGCGAGCGCATTTCGGGCTCGTCCACGGTTGCGGCCAGCCGCTTGTGCCCGGGCTGTAAGGAACGGGCCTCGGCCCGGATCATTTTGATGTGCTCGGGAGTGGTGCCGCAGCAGCCGCCCACGATGCGAACTCCCGCCCACAGCATGCGGCGCGCGTATTGCGCCATGTATTCCGGGGAGCAGAGATAAATATTGCGCCCTTCGACTCGCATGGGCAAGCCGGCATTGGGCATGGCGCTGACCGGCTTCCGGGTAAAGCCCAGCATGCGCTCGACGGTTTCGAGGGTGGCCTTGGGACCCACGGAACAGTTCAACCCGATGGCATCGACCGGCCAGGAATCCATGACGCGGGTGAAACTTTCCGGATCGGCGCCGCCCGGCAGATGGCCGAAGTCGTCGATGGTGACCTGGGCGATAATGGCAAAATCCGGGCCGGCGGCTTCCCGCGCGGCCCATACGGCTTCGCGCAGTTCGTCGAGATTGCCGAAGGTTTCCAGAATCAACAGGTCCACGCCGGCATCGAGGAGAGCGTCGGCCTGTTCGCGGAAGGCTTGCCGCGCTTCGGCGAAGGAGGTGGGACCGAGCGGTTCGATGCGCACCCCCAGCGGACCGATGGCGCCAGCGACGTATGCGCCATCATGCGACGCCTCACGCGCCAGGCGCACGCCCGCGCGGTTGATATCGGCCAGCTTTTCCGCCAGGCCAAACGCCGCCAGCCGGACCCGGTTGGCCCCAAAGGTATTGGTCTCCAGAATCTCGGCGCCGGCTTTGACGTATTCGGCGTGGATCTGACGCACCATGTCCGGGGCGGAGAGGTTGAGCTCGTCGAAGCAGCGATGGATAAAGACGCCGCGCGAATAGAGCATGGTGCCCATGGCGCCATCGGCCACGAGCACGCGGCTGGCCAGCCGGTCGCGAAATTCCTGAGCACGCGTGTCGGTCGCGGTTGCCATTTGGGATGTGATCGCAAAGTTGTTTCGGGTGCGGAACTTGCGATATTTCGATTCTAGCGCGGATGGGAGAGAATGTGCTGGCGGCGCCACCTATTGATGCCGCGCCGGTCGGCGTGTGACAATTACGGTTCGCTCCATGGATGAATTAAAGAAGCTGCTGCGGGAAGTGCCGGACTTCCCAAAACCCGGAATCCTGTTTTACGACATCACGACCTTGATCAAGGCGCCGGAGGGTTTTCGGGCGGTCATCGACGGACTCAAAGCGCATTATGGCGGGGCCCACATCGACCTGGTGCTGGGCATAGAAGCGCGAGGATTCATCTTCGCGCCCGCCTTGGCGTATGCCCTGGGCGCGGGCTTTGTGCCGGTGCGCAAACACGGGAAGCTACCCGCGGAGGTGTGCTCGGTCAGCTACGATCTGGAATATGGAACCGACACGCTGGAAGTGCATCGCGACGCGATCGGGGCCGGCGATCGGGTTTTGATTGTGGACGATCTGCTGGCTACGGGAGGCACGGCCGCGGCCGCGACGCGCCTGGTGGAACAACTGGGCGGCACGGTGGCCGGGCTGGCTTTCGTAATCGAGCTGACCTTCCTGGGCGGCCGAAGAAAGCTGGCCGGCTACGAGCTATTCTCGCTGCTTCAATACGACAAATGAGCGCGACGCGCCGGGCGCGGGTGCGCGCGCTGGCGAAAATCAATCTCGACCTGCGGGTGCTCGGGCTACGGCCGGACGGCTATCACGAGCTGCGCACGATTTTTCAGACCGTATCCCTGGCCGACACCATCGACCTCGCATTCACCCCCGGCCGCGGTACCAGGATCGATCTGGCCGATCCGCTCGCCATACCGGACAACCTGGCGCCGCGGGCGGCGCGCCTGGTGCTGGAAGCGGGCCAGGTTTCCGGAGCGCTCGAAATCCGGCTAGGCAAGCGAATTCCTCTGGGAGCGGGTTTGGGCGGGGGATCGAGCGACGCCGCGGCGGTGTTGCTGGCGTTGCCGGTTCTGGCCGGCTGCCGTCTCACCCTGGAGACGCTGCTCGCCCTGGCGGAGCAACTGGGCAGCGATGTGCCTTTTTTTCTTTTGGGAGGCCGCGCGGCGGGGATCGGACGCGGGACTGAACTTTTCCCGCTTCCCGATGGCCGGCCGATGACGGGGGTGCTGGTGGCTCCGGGGATCCACGTTTCGACCGCCGGCGCCTACCGCGCGTTGAGCCCCCGATTGACAAGTGAATCCGCACAAAATAAAATAGTTAGTTTCCAGTCGCAAGTGTGGGAAGTGGCTGGCTTGGGGACCGGTGTTAACGACTTTGAAACGGTGGTCCTCAAACAGCATAAGGCGCTGGCGGAGCTGAAGCGGCGCTTGGCGAAGTGTGGAGCGGTTCAAGCCATGATGACCGGCAGCGGTTCCGCGGTGTACGGTTTGTTCTCCTCGGCTGCGTTGGCGGCGTCCGCCCTTCGAACCTTTGGAAAGGAAAACGCAGTTCGCATCTCGTTGGTAACCAGGGCGCGCTACCGGTCCCTTTGGTGGCGGGCACTGGAGGGACATTTGTCTGGTAAGATATGGCCGCCCCGAAGCCGATACATGCCATGATGCACGACCGCATCGAGATTTTCACGGGCACAGCCCATCCGGCTTTGGCCCAGGAAATTTGCGCTCACCTTGGAATTGAGATGGGCGCCGCCGACGTGCGCCAGTTCGCCGACGGCGAAATCCGCCTGCAGATCAATGAAAACGTGCGCGGCGCGGATGTTTTCGTGATTCAGCCCACGTGTGCCCCGGTGGAGCGCAACCTGATGGAGCTTCTGCTGATGATGGACGCGCTGAAGCGCGCCTCGGCGGAACGCATCACGGCGGTGCTGCCTTATTACGGTTATGCCCGGCAGGACCGGAAGGACAAGCCGCGGGTTCCGATTTCGGCCCGCCTGGTGGCGGCAGTGCTCGAAACCGCCGGCGCCAGCCGGGTGCTGACGCTCGATTTGCACGCGGCGCAGATCCAGGGTTTTTTCGATATTCCGGTGGATCATCTGTTTGCGTCGCCGGTGATGATCGAGTATTACCGCAGCAGCATGTCGGCGGATTGGACGGTGGTGTCGCCGGACGCGGGCGGCGTGGAGCGCGCGCGGGCGTTTGCCAAGAGATTGAGCGCGCCGCTGGCGATTATCGACAAGCGGCGGGAGGAAGCCAACGTCACCGAAGTGATGAACGTGGTGGGCGACGTCAGGGGCCGGCATTGCCTGCTGGTGGACGATTTGATCGATACCGCGGGCACGCTGGTGAAAGGGGCCGAAGCCTTGATGCGGAGTGGCGCATCGGGTGTTTCGGCCTGTGCTACGCACGCCGTTTTGTCCGGTCCGGCAGTGGCCCGGATCGAGGAGTCCGACTTACAGGAAGTGGTTTTTACGAATTCGATTCCCCTCTCGAAAGAGGGGCAAGCTTCGGAGAAGATCAAATCGTTGTCGGTGGCGCCTTTGCTTGCGGAGGCGATCAAATCGATACACGAGGAGACTTCGGTGAGTGTGTTGTTTATTTAGGAGCTTTCAGCGATCAGCTTTCAGCTTTCAGCTTGGTTTTGGCTGACGGCTGAAAGCTGACCGCTGATTGCTGACCGCTAAGAGCTTTAAGAACGCGGAGTTTTACGAACCCACGGTAACCGGGGCTTTTGTTCTGCCGCGGCCAACGGACTTCGCCTCCGCAGGAAGAGGATCGAGTGAGAAAAGAGATTACCGTCAGCGCCGAGGTGCGTGCCTCGCGCGGTAAGAACGAAGCGCGCCGTACGCGCCGCGCCGGGCAGATTCCGGCTGTGGTTTACGGCGCTTTCAAGGATCCGGTCAGCATCGCGGTGAATCCGCGCGAGCTTCTGAAGATCGTGCGCAGCTCGACCGGTTTCAACACCATTTTCACCCTGTCCATCGCCGGCGGGGAAACCACGCCGGTGATGTTGGTGGACCAGCAAGTCGATCCGCTCAAGGGCCATCTGCTGCACGCGGACCTGAAGCGCATCGACCTGACACGCCGCATCCGCGTCACCGTGCCTGTGCACACTACCGGCGAGCCCAAGGGCGTGAAAGTGCAGGGCGGTTTGCTTGAAATCATTACCCGCGCGATTGAAATCGAGTGCCTGCCGGACGATATTCCGGAATCCTTCACGGTGGACGTGGGGGAACTTATGATCGGGCAGAGCAAGCGATCGAGCGACGTGGCGCTTTCCGGTTCGGTCAAGCTGATCAGCTCTCCCGAGACGGTGATTGCGCACATCGTGGCTCTGCGCGCCGAGGAAGTGCCGGCCGAAGCCGCACCGGTTGCCGGGGCCGAAGCCACACCCGCCGCGGGCACGGAGCCCGAGGTGATCAAGAAGGGCAAGAAGGAAGAAGCCGCCCCGGCCGAGGAAAAAGGCGACAAGGGCAAGAAGAAATAGCCCCGTATGTTCCTGGTTGCCGGCCTGGGAAACCCCGGCGAGGAGTACGCTCTTACGCCGCACAACGTGGGTTTTCTCACCGTGGACCGGCTGGCGGAACGGCATGGCATTCGCGTCACGCGCAAGGATTCCAAGGCACTGGCCGGTGTGGGCGAGATCGGCGGCCATGCGGTGATGCTGGCCAAGCCGCAAGCGTATATGAATCTGAGCGGCGTTTCGCTCGCGCCGCTGATGGAGAAGCACGCCATCCGGCTGGATCGCCTGGTGGTGGTTTACGACGAGCTGGATCTGGATTGGCTGGCGCTCAAGATCAAGCCGAAGGGTTCGGCCGCGGGACACAACGGCATGAAATCCATCATCGGCTGTTTGGGAACGAGCGAGTTCGTCCGGGTTCGGTTGGGAGTTCGGCTCGAAGTTCAGGGGGGTCATCCGCGGCCGGGTGGCAAGGAATATCTGCTGGCGCCGATGCGGCGCGGGCAGACGAAGGAATTGGACGACTTCATCGGCTATGCGGCCGATGCGGTGGAATCCATAATCGCCGAGGGCGTCGAAAAGGCCATGACGAAATACAATCGTCGCGCCCCAGGCTTAAATAAAGAGGAAGCATGAGGATTTACGAAGAGCTGTTTATCGTGAAACCGGATGCGCCGGACGAAGAAGTCGATCAGTTCGTGGAAACCCTGCGGACCCAGTTGACTTCAGCCGGGGCGACGGTGGACAAAATCGACAAATGGGGTAAGCGCAAGCTGGCCTACAAAGTGGACAAGTACCGGGAAGGCGCCTACGTTCTGTTCCAGTTCTCGGGCGGCCCGGAAATCGTGAAGGAGCTGGAGCGGCGCCTGCGCGTTTCGGACGTGGTGATCAAGTTCCTGACGGTGCGCATCGATACGACGCTCAAGAGGCTGGACAAACGCAAGAAAGCGCGCGACAAGCGAGCCGCCAAACGGGGTTCGACCGCGCCCGCGGCCAATGCGCCGGCGCAGCCTGCCCCGGCCCAACCCGGCCCGGCCCAACCGATCAGCGAAGCTCCGGCCATGCCGGGCTTACCGAAGGAGTCCTAATCATGGCGGAATCGAAAGGTAGACCAGGTAGCGCGGGCCAGCGGCCCACCGGCGGCGATAAGGCCGTCGCCACGCAAAAGAAACAATACTTCCGGCGCAAGAAGGTATGCCGCTTCTGCGTCGAAAGAATGGACGACATCAATTATAAAGATGTCAAAACGCTGCACGCCTTCGTGGCCGAGCGGGGCAAGATCGTTCCGCGGCGCATTTCCGGGGTGTGCGCGCCCCACCAGCGGCGCCTGGCCGACGCCATCAAGAAGGCCCGCAACATCGCGCTGCTGCCGTTTGCGGCGACGCTGTAAGGCAGGAGGATTCCGAATATGGAAGTCATTCTCAGAGAAGATATCGATAAGTTGGGCGCTCGCGGCGAGGTGGTGAAAGTGGCCCCGGGATTTGCCCGCAATTACCTCCTGCCCAAACGCCTGGCCGTAACGGCGACGGATGCCAACAAGAAAATCGTCGAGCAGGAACGCCAGGCCCACCTTCGCAAGGAAGTCAAGCTGCACAGCGAGGCCCAGGATCTGGCCAAGCTGCTCACCGGGGTTTCGGTTACGATCGTCCAGAAAGCCGGCGAAAACGACCAACTCTTCGGCTCGGTAACCGCCAAGGACGTTGCCGACGCTCTGGCCGGCAAGAACTTCACCATCGACCGCCGCAAGATTCAGCTCGATGAACCGATCAAGCAGTTGGGTGAGTTCAAAGTGCCGGTGCGGATTCACAAGGATGTGACGGCGGAAGTGACGGTGGTGGTGGCGAAGGAAGAGTAGGTGTAGTTCTGTGGGGCAGACCATCGTTTTGGGCGGTCTGCCCTCAAAGCAGTGGCCGAGGCTCGCGAGTCAAGCGCCGATTGGCAATCTGCGGCAGGATGCCATCCCGCCCCACATTGCGGCGGACCGTAAATGTCGTGGCGGGAAGGCCGCCCGGGGGGTCGGCCGCGGACCAGGGGGTCCGCTCTACTGAATTGCCGTAGTAGCTGTTGACTGATGACTGACAACTGTCAACTGACAACTCTTACCCTCCCCACAGCTCATTGATCGGCGCGTATTGCACTGGGTCTGTTGTCGGCACATACGAGAAGCCGCGGCCTAGCGGGTCGTCGTGTCTCACGGTGGTCCAGTCGATTCCAACGGCGCTATAGATGGTGGCTTCCACATCCTCGGGGTAGACGTAGCGGTTTTGGGACCAACCGTAATCGGCGGTGTCTCCGCCGCTCGCGTTGGTGGCGCCGACAATCGTTCCGCCTTTCACTCCGCCGCCGGCGAAGAAGGCGAACTGCTGCACCAGATGATCGCGTCCGGCCGTCGCGGTCAAGGGGCCAACGGTTCGTCCGAATTCGCCCACCATCACCACCAGGGTTTCGTTCAGCAATCCAAATGCCTGGAGGTCATTCAGCATGGCCGAGACGGCGTTATCGAGCAGCGCGCCCTTGGTCGGCAGATTGGCCGTGGCGTAGATATTCTGGTGCATGTCCCAGCCGTCGTTGGAGGTGATTTGAATGAAGCGCGTGCCCTGGTTGGCTTTCAGGATCTGGGCGGCGACCAGGCAGGCGTTGCCGGTGGACGTGCTGCCGTAACGCTGGCTATCGGCGGTGGCGAAGCCGAAGGCCGCGTTGACCACGGAGTTATACATCAACTGCTGGCCGGCCGTGTAGAAATCGTTATAGTCGCTCATCGGCTGGCCATCGGGCGAGTTGATGCGCAATGGGTCGTCGAGCGAGTGCATCAGGTTCCAGCGAGTATTGAATCGCGTCTGCCCGTCGGGATTGGTGGTGTAGGTGACGCCCCCGCTGGAGGGCGTGACCTTGAACGGCGCATATTCGGCGGGGAAATAACCGTTGCTGACTCCGCTGGGCGAGTTCAGCGCCACGAAGGTGGGAAACACCTGGCCGGGAGAGCGCTGCGAGTCCTTTTCGATGGCCACCACGCTGCCGATATTGGGCGCGATGTTGCCGAGCGCAGCCGCAGGGTTGCGGCCGATCTGGGTCCAGGTCTGGGCGAGCGAGTGCACCAGCGCGTGCGACTGCATGGAGCGCACCAGGGCGAACTGGTTGTTGGCTAACGCCTGCCCCAATTTCGGGAGCAAGCCTGCCGGCCACATGACTCCGTTATTGACGGTGGTGGGCGCGAAGCTGGCGGGAGTAGTTCCCGGCACCACCTTCAGATCGAACGTGTCGGTATGGCTGGGCGCGCCGGCCAGCAGAATGAAGATCACGTTCTTGGCGGTATTTTGGGTGGGCATGCCGGAGTTGGTTTCCACCGATTGCTGCGCTCTGGCGTAACGCTCGGCGAGAAACGAAACCGTGACGCCGGCGCCCGCCAGCTCGAAAAACTGGCGCCGCGTCCAGTCCGGACGGCGGAAGAAAGTCTGATGATTGTATGGGTACTTCTTCCAGAACCGATTGATCTTTTCCTGCTCGTTGCCGATCATTTGCTTATCCCTCATGGCGCCGCCGTTCTAGTAGTTGAAGATGAAATCCACTTTGTTGTAGAGCGACCAAACCAGGTCCTGGACGGCCTGCGACCGGTTGCTGGCGCTTCCCAGCGAAGCCGTCGCTGTAGCCATTTCCTGGCTGGTGGGGTAGCGCGAAAGGATGTTGAGGAACAGCGTGTCGATCAGGTTGGTATTGGAAAGCGAGAGATTCTGCGCGATGAGCGGCGCGGCCGCGCTGCCGGTATACTGCAGGCGCGCTTCCACGAAGGGATTGTTCATCATGCTGAGCGCTTGCAAAATGGAACCGTCGGATTTGCGCGGCTGGTCGTCGCGGTTGCCGCGCAGGAAGTAGTCGAGCATGTTGCTGGCGTTGCCCGCGCCGGCTGTGCCGTCGAGCGTGGGACCGGTGACGTCGGGCAGTTGCATCGCGTAGCTGAATCTCGAGTAGCCGGAATCGGTAAAGCCAGTGTAGCTGTAGTTGGGTATCAGGCCGCTCGATTGCGCCACGGCGTCGTGCACTTCCTCGCCCCACAGCCGGCGCACGTATTTGCGGGCGAAGTAAGGCTCCCAGGCGGCGTTCCAAGTTCCGGGGTAGGCGCTCGAAAGCTGGTAGGTCTGGGAATTGGCGATCTCGCGCATCAGCGCGCGCAGGTCGTAACCGTTCTGGATGAAATGGGTGGCGAGGGCGTTCAGCAGGGCCGCGTTGGTGGGCTGCAAGGTCCAGGGCGCGGGCGGAGGATTGTTGGGATCGAGCCGCTCCGGATCGAAGGTGTCCGGCGGATCCACGATTCCCATACCGAAGAAGTGCGCCCAAACGTAATTCACCGCCGCGCGGGCAAACTGGAAATCGCCGGTGACTTCGCGCGCCAGCGCGGCGCGACAGCTTTCGCCGCTGTGGGGCGCGTCACCCGTAAAGATGTATTGCGGCGCTACGTAGTTGCAACTCTGGCCGGACTTACACCCCGCGGGCGGCTGCCGCGCCGGCCGGTTTCCGGAGGTGGTGTTCAAGGTGTAATCGTTGGTGTATCCCTTGGTGTTGTCGGCAATCGACCAGTAGTACACGTTGGTGTTGCTCGGGTTGACCGGCGTGTGACTTAACTGGGTGTGAGACATATAGGACGACATTTGCCAGGCCTGGTAACGGGTGATTCCCGAGCCCCACAGATTGACGTTGGTCAGGTGCCCGGCGCCGCTGTGGCAGAGCAAGCAGTTCACATAGGTGTTGCCCAGAAAAACATCGGCCACGTTGGCGGTTTCCTGGTCGAAGGTGTCCTGCACCGGACCGTTGGAAATATATGCGCCAATGAGCCAGTTCGGCGGCCCGTCGGTGTAACTGTTGGCGGAAAGCGAGCCGATCAGATCCGTCGCCATTTGGTTATACGGTTTGGCGTTGGCCAGTGAGTCATGGATGTACTGGTAGAAGGCGTTGCGACCCTGGGCGAAGCGGTCCACTCCGGTAGTGTTCTTGACAACCGTATTCTGGAACAAGTCGCCATAGAACATGGTCCACTTGTCCACCCACTGGGAAGAAGCCAGTAACTGGTCGATCATCTTAGCCCGCTTATTGGGGGTGGTATCGGCCACAAAGCTCAACACGGTACTGGGAGCCGGGATACGTCCGGTCAGGTCCAGAGTGACGCGGCGGATGAACTCCCAGTCGGAGGTGAGCGGCGCCGGAGCGATGCCGTTCTTCTGAAAGTCGGCCCAAATGTAGGAGTCGATAGAGCCCTGGCCGGATTGCCCATAAGTGTAACTCGGACCGCCGGGCGGGGTGTATGAGATCATCGCCCGAACGCGTGAGGTGGTCTCGCTCAGGGTGTGGTTCCCGCGTTTGCCCATCGCGGCCAGAGCAAGAGCGACGAACTTCTCCCGCTCCGCGCGGAAATAAGTACAACTGGTTGGGGTGGAATTTTCGTCGTCGGCGTGAACGGGTACCAGGCAGGAGCCTAGAAGCAATGTAAGGCCACACGTGGCCGGCAGGAACCGAGGAAACTGCACTGTTCACCCTCCTCCAGCTTGCTACAGGCCCATCCGCTGGGATCCCCTGCCTGACCACAGGCTGGTACACCCTATTTCAACACTTCTCTCTGTCAAGAGTTCCACGATTCCAGCAGTAAATGGAAAGAATCCGGGGGGAACGGCCGCCTGGCGGGTTAGCATTTAAGGAATGATCAGAACGGGGTGCAGTTTGGCGCTTTTGGCAAGCGCGTGGATTGGGTCGGCCGCATGGGCGCAAACCCTTAGTAATCAATCGCTCAGCGGCAAGTATTTTTTTCGGCAGGTGTCCCTGGGAACGCCGCCCTACCCCGCCTCTCTCAATGGCATCACCGTGCTGATCGATAACGTCGCCGCGCCTATTTATTTCGCCGGCCCATCCGGCAGCCAGTTCCAGATCAACTGCCTGGTTCCTTACGCCACCAGCGGCGCCGCCGCCACCATCGTGGTTCAAAGCGGAAGCGCCAGTTCCAATACCGTCACGGTTCCGGTAGCAGCCACATCTCCGGGAGTCTACTCGCTCACCAGTAACGGCTGCGGGACCGGCGCCATTCTCCACGCCGACTATACCGAAGTAACTACCGCCAAACCCGCTCAGGCAAGTGAAACCGTGTTGATCTATCTCACCGGCCTGGGCGCTGTTACTCCCGCGGTGGCCGATGGAACCGCGGCCGGCAGCGACCCGCTCAGTTTCACTGTCAACGCTCCCCTGGTATACGTTGGCGACGAGCAGGCCCAAGTAATTTACAGCGGCATGGCCCCAGGATTTCCAGGTCTCTACCAAATTAACGTCACATTGCCGCCCTATTTTCCTAGTACCGGCGACCTACCGCTTGCCATCTCGACCGCCAACGCTTACAGCGATCAAGTATATATACCCATACATTAATCCACGCGGAACCGTAAGATTTGATTGTTATTGCGCCATAAACGTAATACACTTCGAATAGGTACTTATGGACCTGGCGAAAGTGCTGGTTGAGTTGCGCGCTGAGCTGAGTAACCTAGATGCTGCGATCTTGAGCTTGGAGCGACTCAAACAGGAAGGTCTTCGGCGGCGCGGGCGTCCTCCAAAAATACTTGCGGAATTGCGCAAAGCAGAAAAAACAAGTGAGCGGCCCCCACGCGCGGCGCGGGTAAAGAGCGGATCGGAAGGGTCTTTAGCTTAAAACCGAAGCTGGCGACGGAGGGAGGTTCCGGTTTGGCCAAGGTCTATGTGTGTGCTCGCCGCCCGGAACTGCGCTCCTCCCAGCCGCTTGGTTTGACAGGCGCCAACCCGGGATCTTAGTCTGGTAGTAGATTGACCGCTTTAGCTGACCTGGAAAAGGCCTCGGCACTAGAACTTCTAACCTGGGCCATTGGATCGTTCGGCCACTCGTTTGGAATCACCACCAGCTTTCAGAAGGAGGGCATGGCGGTGATCGACATAGCCGTGCGAATCGATGCGCGCGTTCGAGTGCTCACGCTCGACACGGGGCGTCTGCCGCAGGAAACTTTCCAAATGATCGAAACCGTGCGGCAGCGCTACGGGATCGCCGTGGAAGTGGTGGGTCCGGATGAGGCCGAAGTTAGCCGTATGGTGACCGAGCACGGCCCAAACCTGTTCTACCGAAGCGAAGAATTGCGGCTTCTGTGCTGCGAGGTCCGGAAGACCAGACCGCTCGAGCGTAAGCTCGGCGAGTTTCGGGCTTGGGCAACCGGACTGCGGCGCGGGCAGGCTGCCGCACGGGCCGGCATTCGCAAAGTGGAGGACAGCGGCGGGAAATGGAAGCTGAATCCCCTGGCCGACTGGACCGATGCCGACCTGGAAGAATACACCCGGCGGAATGACGTTCCGGTGCATCCGCTTTACGCCGCGGGATACACCAGCATCGGCTGTGCCCCCTGCTCGCGCGCCATCCAGCCTGGCGAAGATCCGCGGGCCGGCCGCTGGTGGTGGGAAATCGACAGCCAAAAGGAGTGCGGCATTCACTTCCTGCCGGATGGCTCGGTGCGCCGCCTCAAGTCGGGAAACTGAACCGTGGACAATGGTTTCACTCTTTGGTTCACCGGCATGTCCGGCGCCGGCAAAAGCACGATTTCGGCCATCCTCGCCGAGCGTTTGCGCGCGGCCGGGGGCAGAGTCGAGATTCTGGACGGCGACGTAGTGCGCACTCACCTCTCCAAAGGACTGGGTTTCAGCAAGGAAGACCGGGACGAGAACGTTCGCCGCATCGGTTTCGTATGCGAGTTGCTTTCCCGCAACGGGGTGGTGGCGATTGCCGCGGCCATCTCCCCGTATCGGGCCGTGCGCGACGAGATTCGTGCGCGCATACCGCGCTTTGTGGAGATATACATCGAGTGCCCCGTGGAGGTGCTGGCCGAGCGCGACGTCAAGGGACTATACCGGCAAGCGCGAAGCGGGGAGATCGGCCAGTTCACCGGGATCAGCGATCCCTACGAGCCTCCTCTCAACCCTGAAGTGACGGTAAACTCTTCGCGGGAAAGCCCGCGGGAAAGCGCGCAGCGAATCTGGGCTACACTGGTACGTCTAGGTCTCATCGCCTTTGATCGATCTACACTCCCACACCAATGAATCCGACGGCTCCTCGTCGCCGCAACAGCTCATAGACGAAGCTTTCCGCGCCGGAGTGGAAATTCTGGGCATTACCGATCACGATACTTTTACCGGCTACGATCTGGCGCGGGAAGCGGCGCGGGAGGCGGGGATCGAATTGATTTGCGGCATCGAGCTCTCCACCAAACTGTACGGGAAATCCGTGCACCTGCTGGGATATTTTCCCTTCGAGGACGCGCCCGAGAGCTTTCGCGGCTGGGTATTGGACCAACAGGCCTCGCGGCGGGAACGGAATGGACGGCTGGCCAAGCGCCTGCGCGAGCTGGGGCTTGACGTAACGGTGCAGGAAGCCGAAGCGCTGGGGAAAGGCATGACGGGCCGGCCGCACTTCGCCAAGCTGCTGGTGGATAAAGGCTACGTCGCCAACTTACGCCAGGCCTTCGACGATTACCTGGATGAATCGGCCAAGGGCTACGTGTATCGGCGCGAGCCCGGGTTTGCCGAGGGCGTGGCGGCCATTCGGAAGGCTGGCGGTATCGCTTCGCTGGCCCACCCGGTCCGCGTCCACGGAGACGTTGCCGCCCTGATGCCGGAGCTTTGCGCCGCCGGGATGAACGCGCTGGAAGCGTATCACAGCGACCATAGCGCGGCTGAGACCGAGTTCTATTTACAGCTTGCCCGGCGCTATGGTCTGCTGGTCACCGGCGGGTCCGACTACCATGGAACGCTAAAGCCCGATGTGCGCCTGGGCACCGGGAGCGGCGGCAATCTTCACGTGCCGCCCGAAGTGGTGGACGCTCTCAAGGCCGCTGCCGGCGCGTAGCGGTCTGGCTTTCCTGAGCGGCGCCAGCCGCCGCGCCCAGCCGAATTCGCCAGGGCAGCCAAACCGACTCCCAGATCTTACCCATCGACATCTTTGACTCACCCTCCCTCCGCTCCTCGAAGCGGATGGCGTATTCCCGAAACCGGCAACCCTGCCGGAAGAGCGTATATTTCAGCTCGACCAGGAAGGCGTAGCCGTCGGAGGCGATGGCATCCAGCCGGAGCGCAGCCAGAGCACGCTTGCGCATCGCCATGAATCCGGAAGTGACATCGCGGATGGGCAAACCGAGCACGGTGCGCACATAGAAGTTCGCCGAGCGGCTCAACAAACGGCGCCGCAGCGCCCAGTTGCGGACCGAGCCGCCCGCCACATAGCGCGAACCCAGCACGACGTCGTTGGCTTCGAGGAGATCGAGCAGTTTGGCGATCACCGCCGGATCGTGCGAGAAGTCCGCATCCATGGTGACAATGGCCTGGCACCACTCCGCGGCCAGCACTTTGCGAAATCCGTCCCGGTAGGAGCCGCCGAAGCTCTGCTGGCCCGTGCGCGGCAGTAATTCCAGATTCGGATGGCACGGCTGCAGGCCGCGCACGATCTCGCCGGTGCCGTCCGGAGACCGATCATCGACGATCAGGAAATGAATGTCGGGATAAAGCCCGAAAACGGTCTCGACAAGTTTGGGAATATTGTCGGCCTCGTTGAAGGTGGGCACTACTACCACCGTGTTCCGCGTCGCGATCTTCATGGAATGGTTAAGTGGTCGCGAGCCGCGGATTTGCAAACTGCTGAGGCTCGCACAATGGAGTGACGGCAAGCGAAACCTATGGGGCAGGATGGCATCCTGCCGCCGATTGTTAATCGGCGTTTCGCGGGCCGCTGAGGAGCTGCCGAAAGCGGGTTACCAACCCGCTGCAGGTTACCAACCTGCCCCACAGTCTGCGGCCATCCGTAACTGTAATTTGCGAGTCTCAGTAGGTCCGTGGTTTCGAAAGCTAAGTAATGTATTTGAGTGTGATCGATCCCTGACGGTCGCGGCTCGGTTTTCGCGTGCTTCAGAGCCGCGACCGTCAGGGAGCGGTTGCCGGCAAATATGTTGGTGGACGTATGAGGTAGTGTACTCAGCAACATGTATTCCCGTTTAGAGCACGCTGGCTGGCCGGCCCGCAACCGAGAGCGCCGTACCCGGCTCCAGGTATTCCGCGCGCAGATAGGCCATGGCGGCCACGTGCTGGGTTCGCGGCGAATAGACGGAGGAGGTCACTTCGCCCGCTTCCTTCTCCCCGGCGAGCACTTTACTGGCGGGGGGAACTTCCGCTTCGCCCTCGATTTTGAGGCGCACCAGCCGCCGGTTGACGTGGCCGCGCGCGCGAATCCTTTCCACGATTTCCTGTCCGATATAGCAACCTTTTTGGAACGACACCGCGTGCATCTGCTGGCTCTCCTGCGGCAGCGTGGTATCGAAGATATCTTGGCCGTAGCGCGGCTTGCCGTTTTCGATGCGGACTCGCCGCGCATCTTCCCCGCTGGCCGCAACCGCACCGGCAGCCTCCAGGCGGCGAATCCACTCCGCGGCGGCCGGGCTGTCCCCGTAAACACGGAAACCAGGCTGACCGGTGAGGCTGAACGGCGCCACGATCGCGTCCGGCACTTCGGCCCGCATCGCCTCCGCGCCGGGCCCTTCGATACCCAGGGCGACGATCGACGAAGTGACGTCTTCGAGCTCTACCTGATCGGCCACTTTATATCGCAGAATGTGCGCCATCGCTTTTTCCCGCAAATCCGGTTCGGTATCGATCAGGAAATGGTCTTCCAGGCACAATAGCTCGAAATCCGCCTGAATGCGCCCTTGCGGGCTGAGCAGGAACGCGTAGCAGGCCGAACCCGGCACGAGCTGCTTGATATCGTTGCTCGAAATGTTGTGCAGCAGCCGCGCCCGGTCCCGGCCGCGGACCTTCACCCGCCCACGCCCAGCCAGATCGATCCATGCTACCCCCGTCGCGAGGGCCTGGTAACCCGGAGTCATTTCTCCATCTTACCGAGCGGCTGGGAAAAATCGGAATATAGCCACCGATGAACGCCGATAAATACTTTGATTTCTTTATCGGTGTTCATCGGCGTTCATCGGTGGCCATTACTTAAAATATCCGATGCAGGTACGCCGAAATCGCGATCACAACGAAACCCGAAATGGCGCCGCCCGCCAGCAGGCGCGCGCGGCGCGGATGGTGAGGACGGCAGGCCGCCAGCGCGGCCGCGAAGATATGCGCCACCAGCAGCAGCTTGATCGCGAGCACGACCTTGTAGCGGGTGGAGTGGCCCGCGTTCGCGAGGATATTGTAGACTCCCGAGAGCAGCAGCCCCGCCACGGCCACCAGCACTATCCAGCGAAACCTGGCAGCCACGCGTTCCGCCAGCGCCGTACCAGCCTCCACATCGAGCCTCGCGGCAGCCGGCGCCAAGACCGCACTCGCGTACGACATGCCGCCAATCAGAGCCGCAAACGAAGCCAGATGAAGCCACCGCATGAATACGCTAAACGCTTCGATCATCAAGCAAAGTATACAGCCGCCGGCCAGGACGCTGGCGGGCGAGCGCCGGGAAGCTCCCGAAAGCGGGTTGCCAACCCGCTGCAGGTTGCCAACCTGCCCCACAGGCTCCAGTTGTGGCGGGCCGATTATGGCTTTCTCGACCGCAGCTTGACGATCTCGCCATCCACGGCGAAAGTGCCGTATCCGCGGTGGTGAATCGTCTTCGCATTCTTTTGGGTGGGATCGGTCCAGGCCTTGAGCACCTCAAGGACGAACAGATTGTACCGGTTGACTAAACGGGTATCGGCCACCTTACATTCGAGATTGGCGAAACACTCCGCGATGAGAGGCGCCGCCACACGCTCGGCCGGCGCCGGAGTCAGACCGAATTTCTCGAATTTGTTCCCGTCGCGGCCGGAGTAGTTGCCCACGGCTACGACCTGGGGCGCCAGTTCCAACCCCGGAACAGCGATCACACACTGTTTCGTGGCACGAAGTGCGGCAAAGCTATGATTGGCGTCGCTGACGACGCAGGCAACCAGGGGCGGCTCGAATTCGACCATCATGTGCCAGGACATCGCCATCACGTTGGCGCGTCCCTTGTGGGCGGTTGTCAGCAGCACGACCGGACCCGGCTCAAGCAATTGGTAGACTTTCGCTAACGGGAGATCTTTCATCGCGCCTATTGTAGATCCGGGCATGGAGAGCGCGGGGAGCGCAAGCGCGGATGCGGATACAATCTGAATGATGCAGATTTCTTTTGAAACCAAGCCTCTGGAACAGATTGCCGCCGGCGCGCTGATTGTGCCGGTTTTTGAAGGGAAAAAGGAAACTCGCTTTGGCGCGGCGAAACTGGCCGACGATGGCGAAGTCACGGGGAAGGCGCTGGAACTCACGCTGCTGCACAAGCCCGCCGGGCTGGCCGCGGAGCGCGTGCTGCTGGCGGGCGCGGGCAAGCCGGAAAAATTCGATTCCGGTGAACTGCGAAAGCTGGCCGCGGCGGCAGTGCGGCACCTGAAGGGCAAGTCCATCAAGAATATCGCGATGCTTCTGGAGGGTGAGCTGGCCTCCGCCGATTACGCTTCGGCGGCGGCAGAGGGTGCGCTTCTCGGGAATTACGAGCCGGACCGCCTGAAGACCGGGGACGACAAGAAATTCGCGGACGCTTTCGCCGTGGCGGCGGTGGATGGCGGCGCGACGCTGGCCGCGGCGGTGGAGCGCGGACGGGTTTTGGGGGAAGCGCAGAATTTCGCTCGCGACCTGGCCAACGAGCCCGCCAATCTTATGACGCCGCTGAAGCTGGCCGAAGCGGCGCACGAGTCCGCGCAGAAGTTTGGTTTGACCTCGGAGGTGCTGGAGCGCGAGGCCATGGAGAAGCTGGGCATGGGCGCTCTGCTGGGGGTGGCGCAGGGCAGCGCCGAGCCGCCGTGTCTCATCGTGCTGCGCTATTTCCCGGCAGCGGAAGGCCACAGCGTACATCTGGGATTGGTCGGCAAGGGCGTGACCTTCGACACCGGCGGCATCTCCATCAAGCCGGCCGAGCACATGGAACAAATGAAATACGACATGTCTGGCGGCGCGGCCATGATCGGCGCCATGCGCGCCATCGCCCAGCTCAAGCCACCCATCCCGGTGACGGCGTTCATTCCCGCGGTGGAGAACATGCCGGGCAGCCGGGCGCAGCGGCCGGGCGACATCGTCACCGCTATGAGCGGCAAGACCATCGAAGTCATCAACACCGATGCCGAAGGGCGGCTGATTCTAGCCGACGCGATGGCATATGCCCGACGCCAAGGTTGTACCCACCTGGTGGACGCAGCCACGCTGACCGGCGCCATCGTCGTCGCCCTGGGCCATTTGCAGGTGGGCCTGTTTTCCAATGACGACGCGCTTCGCGACCGCGTGCTGGCCGCTTCCAAAGCCGAGGGAGAGCGGATGTGGCCCATGCCGCTCGACGAAGATTACATCGAATACCTGAAATCCGCCTTCGCCGATCTGGCCAACGTGGGCGGCCGCTGGGGCGGAGCGATTACCGCCGCCAAGTTCCTCCAGGAATTTGCCGAAGAGACGCCTTGGGTACACCTCGATATTGCCGGGACGGCCTGGCTGGATGAGAGCAAACCCTATATGGCCAAGGGGCCGACCGGCCTTCCGGTGCGGACTCTGGTTCGCCTCGCCATGGACTGGCGGTAAACTGAAAGCCATGCTACGTCCACTCTTCGCTGTCCTTCTAGGCGCCGGTTGGCTCCTCGCTCAAGGTTACACCAGCCCGGCCGCCAGCACGTCGGTCACTATCGATGGCAAGACCATTCGCATCGATTATCACGCGCCCTCCATGCACGGGCGCAAAATCTTCGGCGGTTTGGAAGCCTATGGCAGGGTGTGGCGCGCGGGCGCCAATCAGGCCACGGCGTTCCACACCGATGCCGAGCTCGATCTAGGTGGATTGAAAGTTCCCCAAGGCGATTACACCCTGTTCGTGTACCTCGACCCCAAGCAGTGGAAGCTGGTAGTCAACAAGCAGACCGGGCAGTGGGGCCTCGCTTACGACGAAGCTCAGGATCTGGGCCGGGTGGCGATGAACATGTCCAAGCCGCTCGCAGCCGTCGAAACCTGGAAGATCACACTTTCGCAGGCCGGCCCGCACGCAGGCAAGCTACGGATGGAGTGGGAAAACACCGTCGCGGAAGTGCCATTCACGGTTCGTTAGGGGCAGCCCCGCCATTCCCTGCCGCCGCAGCCGCGGTGGGAGAATAGCATCTTCATGCCCAGTGAACCGGTTCGTTACACCTGGTACAAGGATCTTTCCCGTTATCAGTGGTTTGTGGTTGCGATTGCGGCCGTGGGGTGGATGTTCGACACCATGGCGCAGCAATTGTTCAGCCTGGCGCGCAACCCGGCCATCCGCGATTTGCTGGGGCCGGGCGCGGCCGCGCGGATGGTGGACGAGCAGGCGGGAATTGCCACCTCGGTCTTCATGATCGGGTGGGCCCTGGGCGGTGTCATCTTCGGGGTGCTGGGCGACCGCCTGGGACGCGCCCACACGATGATCCTCACGATTCTGTGCTACACCGTTTTTACCGGTCTGAGCGTGTTCTCGACCAGCGTCTGGGATTTCAACGTTTACCGCTGCTTGTGCGGCCTGGGAGTGGGCGGACAATTCGCGGTGGGGGTGGCGCTGGTGGCCGAGGTGGCGCCGGAGCGGGCGCGGCCCTATGCGCTGGGCATGGTGCAGGCCTTTTCCGCGGTGGGGAACATGGTGGCCGCGCTCACCGTGATCGGTCTGGGGCAAGCGCAGTTGGCTGGCTGGATTCACCGCGCGTGGCGATATGAGTTTCTGGCCGGCGCGCTCCCGGCTCCCTTGGCTTTGGTGGTTTTCAAGAAATTGAAAGAGCCGGAAAGCTGGCTGAGGGCGCGGGCGGAGAAGAAGAGGCTGGGCGCGTTCGCCGACCTGTTCCGCGATCCGCGCTGGCGCCGGAATTCCATTGCCGGCATGCTGCTGGCCGTGGCCGGCGTGGTCGGTTTATGGGGCATCGGCTATTTCAGCTACGACCTGTTCCGGCCCGTCCTGGAGAAGAGTTTCCGCGCCCAGGGACTAGCGGAGCAGGTGGTGGCTGGGCGCGTCACGAGTTGGATCGGCGTCACCAGCCTGCTGCAGAATTTCGGCGCGTTTTTCGGCGTGCACGCCTTCACCTGGCTGACCCAGCGGACCAACCGGCGCCGGGCGTTCGCGGTGAGTTTCCTGGCAGCCATGGGTATCACCGCTTTCACTTTTTGGAATCTCAAAACCCTGACCGATATCTTCTGGATGATTCCGCTGATGGGTTTCACGCAGCTTGCGCTATTCGGCGGCTACGCCATCTATCTGCCGGAGCTGTTCCCCACCCGCCTGCGCAGCACCGGCACCAGCTTCTGTTATAACGTCGGCCGTCTGGTAGCCGCCGCCGGACCGCTCAGTCTCGGGCTTCTCACCAGCCGCGTCTACCACGGGCCGGACGCCATGCGGTACGCGGGCGTCACCATGTGCGCGGTGTTTTTGGTGGGCCTGGCGGCATTGACAATTGCGCCGGAGACAAAGGGACAGCCGCTGCCGGAATGAGGAAGCTCTCAGCGCTCAGCGATCAGCTTTCAGCTTTGCCAGCGACACACGCGCTGCCGGGAACCAAAGCCGCCTGCTGAGTGCTGAACGCTGAAAGCTTCCTCCGGCCCATCGGCGGCGCAAGGGGGAAAACGGTTACAATTAGAACATAGTGGGTGATTCGGTAACCGTACCCGCATGTAGTGTCCCCCCGCCGACTTTGGACCCGGTGGAAGAGCTTTACCGCGAACTGGTAGCCAAAATAGGCGAATATCGTCCCAAGGACGATCTGGCGCCGCTTGAGAAAGCTTTCGCCTTCGCCCGCAAATACCACGAAGGCCAGAGCCGCGATTCCGGCGAGCCGTACATGTTTCATCCCATCAAGGTGGCGATGATTCTGGCCGAAATGCGGATGGATCTAGTGGCCATGGAAACCGGGCTGCTGCACGACGTGGTGGAAGATACCAGCGTGACGGTGGAGTTGGTGCGCAAGGAATTTGGCCCGGACGTGGCGCGTTGCGTAGATGGCGTTACCAAGCTTTCGAAGCTGGATTTCTATTCCGCCGAAGACCGCCAAGCCGAAAACTTCCGCAAAATGTTGCTGGCCATGGTGGAGGATATCCGGGTGATCATGGTGAAGCTGGCCGATCGCATCCACAACATGCGAACGTTGGGCTTCTTGAGCCCGGAGCGGAGGGAACGGATCGCCCGCGAGACTCTCGAAATCTACGCGCCCATCGCGCACCGTCTGGGTATGGGCAAAGTGCGCGGCGAACTGGAAGATCTCGCGTTTCAATACCTGGAGCCGGACGCCTATCGCGAGATCCTGGGCGCCATCGAGAGCCGCCGCCACTCGAGCGAAGAATTCCTCGCGGAGATCCGCGCCACGGTGGAGGCCGAGCTCAAAGCGGAAAACGTTCCCGCGCGCATCGACGGGCGCATTAAACGGCCTTTTTCGGTCTACCAGAAGCTGCGGCGGCAAAAGATCATGGTGGATGAGGTTTACGATCTCATGGCGCTGCGCATCGTCACCGATTCGGTGAAGAACTGCTATGCGGCGCTGGGAGTGATCCACAATCGCTGGCGGCCCATTCCGGGGCGAATCAAGGATTTTATCGCCATCCCGCGGCCGAATTTGTATCAATCGCTGCACACCAGCGTAGTGGGCCCGCACGGGCAAACCTTCGAGGTGCAAATCCGCACCGAGGAAATGCACCGCATCGCGGAAGAAGGCATCGCCGCGCACTGGAAGTACAAAGAGGGGCGCAAGGGGCCGGCCGCCGACGATCAACGCATCGCCTGGCTGCGGCACCTGGTGGAATGGCAACGGGATATGCAGGATCCGGGCGAGTTCATGTCCACGCTCAAAGTGGACCTGTACCCGGAAGAAGTCTACACCTTCACGCCGCGCGGCAAAGTCATTATTCTTCCTAAAGACGCCACGCCCATCGATTTTGCCTACAGCATTCACTCCGACGTGGGCAATACCTGCTGCGGCGCCAAGGTGAATGGGCGCATCGTGCCGCTGCGTTCGCAATTGCGCAACGGCGACATTGTCGAAATCATGACGCAGCCCGGGCACCAGCCAAGCAAGGATTGGCTGGGGTTCGTCAAGACCTCGCGGGCGCGCAACAAAATCAAGCACCTGATCAACGCCAACGAGCGCGCCAAGGCGATTGAGATCGGCGAAAAATACCTGGAGAAGGAAGCCCGCCGCCTGGGCGTGCAGATGGCGCGGATCGACAGCCAGCAACTCGACCGGGTGGCGGCGGATTACGGCTATTCGAAGGGCGAAGACCTGTACGCCGCGCTGGGATACGGCAAGGTGTCGGCGCGCCAGGTGCTGAGCAAGGTGGCGCCCGGCGTGGTTGCGGAGGAAGCGGAGGAAACCAGGCCAGCGCCCGGCGACCTCGCGCTCGGGGCTCCGGCGGGTGCGCCTGTTCCCGGACGCCCGGCCGACCACGACGCGGTGATTCGGGTTCGCGGGATCGACGACCTGCTGGTGTACCGCGCCAAGTGCTGCAATCCGATTCGCGGCGAGTCGATCGTGGGCTATGTCACGCGCGGGAAGGGCGTGGCGGTGCATTCGAAAATGTGCCCTAACGTGCAGAACCTGATGTACGACGTGGAGCGCAAGATCGACGTGGAGTGGGTGCGCACCGCCGAAGACGCTTTCCCGGTGCGCATCGTAGTGCATACCGACGACCGCCCCGGCATGCTGAGCGAGCTTACCGCCCTGCTTACCGATGAAAACAGCAACATTCGCAGTCTGCAGGCCAAGACCGAGCTGGATCAGGACGGCGGGATCGTGGAGATGACGGTGGAAGTCCGGGACAAGAAGCAGCTCGAAAAGCTGGTCGCGGCCATGCGCCGCATTTCCGGAGTGCGCGACGTGGAGCGCTTACTCAACTGAACATGACCCGAGCACCCGAACCGGAACACATTGCCATTTCGAAATCCAAGGGCATCAAGATCGATTGGAAGGACGGGCACCGCAGTGAATATCCGCTGGTGTACCTGCGCGACAAATGTCCCTGCGCCAGTTGCACCGGCGCCCATGGCACGCCGCCACGCGAGCCGCAGGCGGCCTCTCCGTTTCCCATGTCCCAGCCGGCACTGAAAATTCTAAACGCCGAACCGGTAGGCCATTACGCCGTACGCATTCACTGGAGCGACGGGCACAGCTCCGGCATCTATTCTTTCGACCATTTGCGGGAAATCTGCCCTTGCGGGGAGTGCGCGAAACTACGGGAAGAGAATTAGCCGCGGAACAACACAGATAAACACGGATAAAACGGAGGCTCTTATCTGTGTGAATCCGTGTCCATCCGTGGCCAAAAGTGTTCTTGCGGTGGGTTACAGCAACCGGAAGTTGACCTGGATGGTGGCGGCTACGGTGACGGGCTTGCCGTCTTTGTAACCGGGACGGAACTTCCATTGCTTCACGGCTTCTTCGGCCTTTTCATCCAGCCCAAGGCCGAGACTCTGGACCACGCGGATGTTGGTGGCGCGGCCGCTGGGGTCGACTTCGATGTACAGCGTCACAGTGCCCTGGAACTTGGCTTTGCGGGCTTCTTCGGAGTATTGGGGCTCTACTTTGTACAGCAGTTGAGGAGCCGAGACGCCACCGCCGACGCGGAACACGCCGCCGCCCGCGCCGCCGCCGGAACCGGGGCCATATCCACCGCCCGAACCCGAGCCCACACCGCCGCCGTTGCCCGAACCGATGCCGCCGCCCGAACCGGTGCCGTTAGAGGCGCCACCGAATTTGGAAAGCGGGTCGCCATACTGATTCATGTTGACGTTGGGAAGAGGAACGTCGGGAGGCACCAGAATGCTGGGATCCATCGCCAGCTTCGGATTGGGATTGTTAATCACCGCCGAAGGAGGGGTGAACTGCCGCGGGGCAATTTTCGGCAGCCGCCCTTTGCTCGCCGGAGTGAGGGAACGGTCGCCACCGCCGCCACCGCCTTGATTGGCCTGCTTCTTCGGGGCCATGGCTAAATCGGGTGGAATATCCGCCGGCAGTATGATCGCGGTAGCGTGCTGAAGCGTCTGCTGCACCCTGTGGTTGGAGAGCACCGTAAAGAGCAGAAGCACCAGGCAGGTCTGACCGCCCGTGGACATCATGAACGACTTCTTCTGGCGGCCGTACAGGCCCCAGATGTCTTTCACGGCAACCGGTTTCGAGGTAATTTCGAGAGGCGGGAGTTGCGGAGGGTGAATCAGGTCCCGGATGGTTTGAATGAACGACTTGTAGAAAGGTGTTTCGACTTCCGCCGGCAGCAATCGTGACAGGTGGTCATCAAACGGATTGTATGGATGGTTAGGTTGCGACAAGTCAGCCATGACAACAGTCCCCAGTTCTTAACCGTGCAAAAGGAGCCGGCTTACGCTAGTATGGACGAACGAGCCATGATAGCCGTTACAGGTTTTGGAAGCTTTCACGTCTCAGTTTAACACAGCTCCCCCGGTTTTCGCCCCAAAGCATTGGATCTGCGACTGCCTGGATGGATTCAAAAAATGGGAGTTTTTGGCTCAGTGTGCATTTCCGGGCACGGTGGAAAGAACTATGCGGGGGAATTGCTCGATGGAAAACACCGATTTCGGATCGGCGGGCGGCCAAGCGGTGGTTCTCTTCGACGGTGTCTGCAACTTGTGCAATTGGTTCGTGGATTTCATGATCCGCCGTGACCGTGGCGGAAGATTCCTTTTCGCCGCCCTCGAATCCGCGACCGCTGGACGCCTCCTGGGCGATGGCATCGCCGGCGGACCGCCAGACGACACCGTTTTTCTGGTGGAAAATGGCCGCACGTACCGGAATTCCACGGCGGTTTTGCAGATTGCCAGAAGGTTACGGTTTCCCTGGCCGGCCCTATATGCGCTGATCGCCGTGCCGGAACCGCTGCGCGATTGGGCCTATCGCCTGGTGGCGCGGAACCGCTATCGCTGGTTCGGCCGCAAGCATAGCTGCATAGCGCCGAAGCCGGAATTGCGGGCACGGTTTCTGAGGTGAGCGCCCGGGTGCTTAACCGATCTGGGGATTTCGCAGTTTTAGGCGCGACAACCGCTCCCTAAAGAAGCTGCAAAAAATGATTTGAGCCGCCGATGAACGCCGATAAGAGCTGAAATCCTTTTGTTTTAAATCTGTGTTTATCTGTGGCTAAAAAAGTTCTTGTCTCCCGCCCTAGAACACCTTCAATCGCAGGTATTTCTGGGGATCCTGGCGGAAACTCCGCAGCGTATTTCGCAGTTCTTCGGCCATTCCGTTCAGGTTGTCGTAGGCAGCCGAGGTCGCAAACCCGGGATTGGCGTTGGCGTCGTCCACGGCGATAATCCACTGGCCCAGCTTGCGGTTCCAGTCCGCATACAGCGCGTCGGAAGCAAACAGCGGACCGCTTCTCACCTCGGCAAGGCTTTTTCGCAGGTCCGCCAACTGTTTTTCCAGGTTTCGGTACTCGGCGTCGTCGCGTATCAGGTGTCCCGCCGTTCCCTGCCCTTCCTGAATCAGCTCGACGCTGTGGTCCAGGGCTTCCAGCGGCTCGGCGATTCGCTGGTAAACATCGCGCCCGTAAATCACTTGCCCCACCCCTCCGGTCACCGCCACGGCGCGCCGCAGACCCTTTTCCAGTTCCGTCAACTGGTCGCGCAGACTGGTATATAAATCGTCGGTCAGCACCAGTTGTCCCACCTCGTTCCGTCCGTTTTCGATGTCCGAGAGCTCGGCGTCGATCTGGCGCAACTGTTTGGCAAACTGCGCCAGATCCAGACTCTTCATCAGGTCGGTTTGCTCTTTCAACTTCAATTCACCGCCCGGAAGGATCGGCGCAACCCCGGGACCGCTCGATATGCCGACGAACTTGTCGCCGATCAGCGTGTCGGCGGTGATTTGCGCGGTGGAGTCGGTATGGACGGAGGGCAACTGCGGGCGGTTCACCTTCAGGCTGACCCGGATGACCCGGCTGGGCGCCTTCGATCCACTCAACCCAACCGCCGCGACTCTACCCACGTCGATGCCATCCACCCGCACCGGCGTGCCGGGGCCAATCCCCGTGGCGTCCGGCACATACAGGTAAATCACCACTTTGTTGGTGAAGATGGCGCCGCCCGAGAGCAGGTAGATCAAGGTGCCAAGAATCAGCAGTGCGACCAGGCTCACTGCCGTGACCCGAAGCTGGGCCCAGCTCAACTGCCGCATCTGCCGTGAAGATGCCATTCAAAAGGGATTGTAGCGAAAAGCAAGTAATCAGTTTTCAGTCGTCAGTTGTCAGTTAAAACCAAACCCGCCCGCACTCGCAGGTTTCAACTGAAAACTGACGACTGAGAACTGACAACTGAAACCTTTCATTGCGTTACAATAGCGCCGTAAGTCTGACTCTGGCTCCTTGAAGATTCGAAGCCGCAAGTTTGAGGGGCGCTGTTCGCGCCACAAGCGTTATAACCCCGCTGTCGACGGCCTGGCGGGCGTCAAGGGAGGGTGCCCGCGCTGCACGCTGTTGCTCGAGATTTGGGAAGCCTCGCTCCGCATCAATCAACTCATCCGCCGCTGGGATCCGAACCATGACGATCTGAAAAAGCCCAACGAGGCACGGCTCAAAGACGAACGCCCCTGGGTGGACCCCCGCCAGCTTAGCCTGATTCCAGACTAAAATCTCAATTTCATGCCATCCACCTTATCCGGCATCATTCCACCGTTGGTCACGCCTCTCGATGAATCGGCTGGTGTGGACGAGCCGGGTCTGGCGCGGCTCATCGAGCGCGTGGTCTCTGGCGGCGTTAACGGGCTCTTCCTTCTGGGAACCACCGGGGAAGCTCCCAGCCTCACCATCGATTGCAAAACCAAGCTGGTGCGGGCCGCGTGCGATCTCGCGCGAGGCCGCGTTCCGGTTCTGGTCAACCTCACGGCAACCGCGATTTCCGAAGTTTTTGCCCTGGCCGAGGCCGCGGCGGAATGTGGCGCCCAGGCAGCCGTGCTAGCCCCGCCCTTCTATTACCCGCTTAGCCAGGGCGAGCTTTCCGGCTATTTCGAGCGCATCGTTCCTCGCCTGCCCCAGCCGGTCTACCTGTACAATTACCCGCAAATCTTCAAAGTGCCCATTGGCATCGAAACCCTGGAGCGGGTCTCCGCGATGCCCCGGGTTCTGGGCCTGAAGGATAGCTCGGGCGATATGGAGTACTTCGCCGCCGTGCGCCGCCGCTTCCCCGCGGGCGCCGGTTTCGGCCTGTATTGCGGTCCGGACCGCTGTTTGAGCGAGGCGCTGCGGTTGGGCGCCGATGGCGGCGTTTCGGGCGGCGCGAATCTCTTCCCGCGGCTGTACGCCGATCTCTTCGAGGCGCACCGACACGGCGACAACGGGACCGTGGACGCGCGCCAGTCCGTGGTGGACGAGTTGGTGCGGACGATTTGCGGCGTCGGTGAACCAGGCACGGGCACGATCCAAGGAATCAAGTGTGCCTTGGCGGAGTTGGGAATCTGCAGCGCGATCACCGCCGAACCCTTGGGTCCGGTGCCCCGCGAGCAGGTTGCCCGCATCGCCAGCGCCGCCCGCTCACTGGAAGCCCGATTGGTTGGCGCAACAGGCTCAAGAAACCAAAACACCGGCTAACTAAAGCCAGGCTAAAGCCCGCGCCACCGGGCACTACTTCCGCTTGGACACGATTTCCTCGGTCACAGATTTGATCAGGGCGTCGACTTCCTCGGGGGTGAGATCGGCGGTGACGGGAGCAGTCGGAGCAGGGGCAGTGCCGCCCGGAAGGATGGCGATCTCGCCCGGCTTGGTGGGCAGGTCGCAAAGATCGCAGGTCGGGCTGTCGTGGCGCGGGTCGGGCAGGCCGAGTTTTTTCTTGATGGCCAGCAGGTCGGCGGCCTTCTCTCCCGTGAAATGGGCGATGGGTGTGCCGAGCTGGGCGGCCAGCATCAGCGTCCAGCAGTAGGTATCGGTGACCTCGACGTACCATTCGGCGTGGGTGACGGTGTCGCCCCAGCATACGATGCCGTGGTTCGCCAGCAGGATGGTGTTGTGCGTCTTGACGAACGGAAGGACAGTGCGGGCGAAAGCCTGCGTGCCCGGGGTTTCGTAGGGAGAGACGGCGATCTTGCCCACGAACACGTCGAATTCCGGAATGATGCAGGTGGGCGGCACTTTGCCGGTGATGGCGTAGGCAGTGGCGTGGGGCGGATGGCAGTGCACCACGGATTTGGCCTCCGGCACTTCCTTATAGATCTCCATATGCAGCAGAATTTCGCTGGTGCGGGGCTTGCCGCCGGCCAACTGTTTGCCTTCCAGATCCACCAGGCAAAGGTCTTGGGGGCGCAGGTCGTACTTGCTGACCAGGGTGGGAGTGCAGATCACCTCGTTGGGGCCGACGCGGCAGGAAATATTGCCGCCGTTGCCGTCGACGAACTGGCGCATCCAGAGCTTCCGGCCGACGGCGCAGATTTCCTCTTTGATGGCTTCAGCTTCGGGCGAAGTGAACAGGGCCAGGCGGGCCGGGTCGACGCCGGTTGCGGCGCCGTCGGGGACGGCCGAGCCGCTGGTGGCCGTAAGATTCTTTTCGGCCAAAGCTTCCCGGGCGGAAGGGGTGAGGATGGCGCCGGGTGCGATGCGGATCCCGGTGGCGGATTCGCGCACGGCGGCGTCGATGTCCGCGAGCGTGACGACTTTGAGGTGCGAGAGGTCGGTTACCTTCATTTCGGTCCAATATCCTAATTACACTACCCGCAATGCCCCGCCGCCAACCACGATGCGCCGCTCCCGGGTGAAGGTGAGCGGGGTGGTGACTCCTTCGCCGGTGGGCGTGGCGATGCTATGGCTCAGGTAGCTGGGGCCGCCGATGCCGAGCGCAGCATAGCACGGCGCATTTTGGATGAACAACGTGCAATTCATGGCGCGGCCCATTTTGGTGACGTTCTCCACGTTGCGGGAATGAATGATGGCGGTGTGCCGGTAGCCGTGCTCGGCCTTGACGGAGGCGGCGATGGCGGCATCCACGTTGGGGAAACGCACCACGGGAATGAACGGCATCATCTGCTCTTCCTCGACGAAGGGGTGGTCTTCGGCGGTTTCGCCGCACAGCAGATCGACGGGAGAAAGCAAAGAGATTCCAGCGGCGCGGGCCAGCACGGCGGTGTCTTTGCCAACGTAATCCTTATTGACATGGGGCGTGCCATCGGCATCGAAGCGGAAAGCGGCCTGGGTGAGGCGGGCGATAGCGGCGGAATCGAGCTCGATCGCGCCGGCGCGGCGCATGGCTTCGAGAAAAGCACCGGCCACTTGATCCAGCACGAAGATTTCCTTTTCGGCGATGCAGAGAATGTTGTTGTCGAAGCTGGCGCCCAGAATGATGGATTGGGCGGCCAGGTCGAGATCGGCAGTTTCATCCACGACTACCGGCGGATTGCCGGGCCCGGCCGCAATCACGCGCTTACCGAAGCGGGCGGCGGATTTGACCACGGCCGGCCCGCCGGTGACGCAGAGCAGGGCGACGCCGGGGTGGGCGAAGATCTCCTCGGCGGCCTGAATGGAGGGCTCAGCCACGGTGGTCAGCACATTGGCAACGCCGAGCTCGCGTTCGATTTCGCGGTTGAACATGCGCAGGCCGAGGGCGGTGACTTTGGCGCCGGCCGGATGCGGGCTGAACACGGCGGTGTTGCCGGCGGCGAGAATATTGATGGCGTTGCTGGCCAGAGTGGGCACGCAATGGGTAGCCGGCAGCACCATGCCGATGACCCCCCAGGGAGCGTGCTCGATGACGCACAGGCCGGACGCGTCGCTCATGGCCTGGCTGGTCATGGCTTCCGGGCCCAGTACGTACCGGATATTTTGGAGCTTGGCGATTTTGTGATCGAGGCGGCCAAGGGTGGTTTCGGCCAGCTCGATGCGGGCCAACTCGGGGGCGTTATCGGAGCAGACGCGCTTGACGATGCCGCACATGCGCCCGCGGTCGGCGAGGCTCATGGCGGCGACCCGCTTTTGGGCGGCGGCGGCGGCGGCAACGGCTTCATCCACGGTGGGGAACACGCCATCGCCCAGCGAGGGTGTAGCACCGTCGGACAGGCGCGCCACCACTTCGCGCGTGATCCGCGCGATCAGTTCCTCCCGGTCTATGACCATGAATCTTTCAAGGTAGCATCCCGCGCGGGAGGAGGAACGGCGACAAGTTGCCGGCTGCTAGGGTAGCAGTGGATCGACTACCGCCAATCCCTCTGCGGCGGCAATCTCGCAGACGGTTCTGTCGGCAGCGACGATCCACTGTAAGGCGCCCTGGCTTTTCAGGTCCAGGGCGACAGCCAACTGGAGCCATGATTGCGATCATCGAATGCATTTCGAGCACGGTAAGCCGGGAAATCAGAATCCGTCGTCCGGGTTCCGGAAAGATCGACGTGACCTTTGGTGTACCTGGCTCGGCATGATAGAACTTCGCCAATGCACTCGAATCGAAAAAGTAGGCCGCCACCTCAGAAGCGTTCCTCGCGTTCGGCAACGATCGCGTCCGACCAGGAAGCCGGATCCTTGGAAGTCATCTCCAAGATTTCCTCGTGGCTGGAAACCTGGTGCAACGCTTCGACTTCTCGCCTGATCGTTTCCATGTACGGAACGTCCAGATAAGTCCGCCCGGAGACCGTCTGAGGGTCGGTGATGAGCACCGTAACGCGCTGCTGTTCTGCGAGCGACACTGGCTCCACTGGCCGGAATACTCCGTTTTCGTATACGGCTTCGACCTGTTTGGTCATGACGCTCCGATTTTACGCCGTTCCGGTCGCCCGATGCTTCGGCAGCGGAATGCCGAGGGAGCCCGGTTGGACCGGTATCAAGCATCGGCCGACAGGATCGCCGGCGGTACCGCCTGCGCGTGCTATCCTTTCGACATACGAGGGCATGCTCGAAATGGCGGGGCGCGGACGTTTCCCTCAGCCCGGAAACTTCGGTAACGGCCTCCCACCACCTGCGCGTCTATCGACTCATGTGCCTCTGACGTGGCTCCATGTTCGAATTCCTATTCAAATACCCGGCGGCGCTTTTCCATAAAGGGCAATTTGTGTTTCTCACCCCCTGGCCCATGTGGCTGCTGGTGCTGACGGTGGCTGTGGCGGCCGGCCTGTTGTTCTGGCACGTGCGGCGCAACCACGGCCTGCTGAGCGGGCTGAAGCCGGTGGGGATCTGGCTGCTGGAATCCGGGTTGGTGGCGCTCATCCTGCTGCTTTTGTGGCATCCGGCCCTGAGCGTGGCCACGCTTCGGCCGCAGCAAAACGTGGTCGCGGTTCTGGTGGACGATTCGCGCAGCATGGCGATTCGCGACGAGGGCGGCACGACCCGCGAAGCCGCGGCCAAAGCGGTGTTGTCGGACGGGCTGCTGAAGAGCCTGAGCGACCGGTTCCAGGTGCGGCTCTATCGCTTCGGCAAAGACTTGGAGCGGGTGCCCAAACCCGACGACCTGAACCCCAACGAGCCGGCCACGCGCATCGGCGACGCGCTGGAGCGGGTGCTGGCCGAATCGTCGTCGCTGCCGCTGGGAGCCATCGTAGTCGAGAGCGACGGCGCGGACAATTCCGGCGGCTTGAGTTTGGAGACGGTGGCGGCAATCCGCCGGGCGCGCATTCCGGTGCATACGGTGGGCTTCGGCAAGGAGCATCCCGACCGCGATACGGAAGTAGTGGACGCGGTGGTGGCCCCGCGCGCGCTGCCGCAATCGCGGCTTTCGGCGGTGGTGACGCTCCAAAGTTACGGCCTTTCCGGGACGAGGGCCAGGCTGAGCGTACGCGACGGCGGCAAGGTTCTGGCCGGCCAGGACGTGACGCTCAAAGGCGATGGAGCGCTCCAGACGGAAACCATGACGTTCAATTGCGGCGACGCGGGCGCCAAAACGCTCGCAATCGGCGTCGAACCGATCACCGGAGAAACCAACCAGGCCAACAACCGCGTGGCGCGGCTGGTCAATGTGGAAGCCCGCAAGCCGCGCATCCTTTATATGGAAGGGGAACCGCGGTGGGAGTTTAAATTCATCCGCCGCTCACTGCCGTTTTTGCCGGGCGACGACCACGCCGATCAGGAAATCCTCAGCATGCTCCGCACCACGCAGAACAAGATGTATATGCAGGGGCAGAAGGACGCCAAGGAATTGGCCGACGGTTTCCCCAGCAAGGCGGAAGACCTGTTCGCGTTTCAGGGGTTGATTATCGGCAGCGTGGAGGCCAACTACTTCACGGCCACCCAGCAGCAACTGATTCGCGATTTTGTGGACCGGCGCGGCGGCGGGGTGCTGTTCCTGGGCGGCCGGGCGACGCTCTCCGATGGCGGCTGGGCGAATTCGCCGCTGGCGGACCTGGCGCCGGTAAATCTGCCGAACACGCGCCCCACTTTTCACCGCGATTTTACCGGCGAGGAACTGACGCCGCAGGGGGCGCAGAGTAGCATCTGCCGGCTGGACGACGACCCGGCGCGCAATGCCGAACGCTGGAAGAAGATGCCGATGATGGCCAATTATCAGGAAGTCGGCGATCCCAAGCCCGGCGCCACCGTGCTGCTCGAATCCACGCCGCCCAAGCGCAAGTACCCGCTCCTGGTCACGGAAAACTACGGGCGCGGGCGAACCGGGCTGTTTGCCACCGAAGGAAGCTGGCGCTGGAAAATGTGGCTGCCGCACGACGACCACACGCAGGAGACCTTCTGGCAACAACTGCTGCGCTACCTGGTTACGGATACGCCAGGCCAGGTGGTGGCGTCGGCGCCTAAGCAGGTGTTGGATGACGAAAGCCGATTGCCCTTGCGGGTGGAAGTTCGCGACAAAGAGTACAAGGCGGTGACGGACGCCAAGGTGCAGGCGCGGATCCTGAAGCCGGACGGGCAGAGCGTCACGGTGGAGTTGACGCCCAAGCCGCTCGAGGAAGGCATCTACACGGCGGACTGGACAGCCGACGCGCCGGGGTCATACGTGGTGGAGATCATCGCAGGGCACGAGCAGGAAGAGATCGGGCAGGACGTGCTGAGCTTCCGGCGCGAGGACGGCGTCGCTGAGAATTTCCATACGGGACAGAACAAGGAACTGTTGCAGAAGCTGTCGGACGAAACGGGCGGACGGTACTATCGCCCCAACCAGGCGTCCAAATTAGGGGAGGAGATCGCGTACTCCGAGGCCGGGATCACGGCGCGGGAGACGCGCGACTTGTGGGATATGCCGGCGGTATTTCTTCTGGCGCTGGGATTGAAGACCGCCGAATGGCTGCTGCGGCGGAACTGGGGCGTGGTATGAGAAACGTGGCGCACGCACTCATGCGTGCCGCGTCGAGACTCATCTCGACGCCCGCTTCAGATCGATTGAGAGTGCCAGTCAAGGCAGGACATTTGGCCATCCTGTTGGGACCGCCATCCGCAGGGCTTTCCCCGGTCGAGCGGGAGCGTCGAGATGAGTCTCGACGCGGCACGCACGAGTGCGTGCGCCACAATCCGATGTCAGCTTTATTGTGCGGGCTGCTGGCATGCGCGCTCTCGGCGCATGCCGCGACTTACTACGTGACCATATCCGGCCTCGGCGGCGAGCCCGATTACGACCAGCGCTTCAAAATGTGGGCGCAAGATATCGATAGCAGCATCAAAAAGGCCGGGGGAAACGCGATCACGCTCATTGCTCCAAACCGCGAGCAGATCCGGGCACGGCTCACCGAGTTGGCGAACACCGTGAAACCGGACGATGCCGTGGTGCTGATGCTGATCGGCCACGGCACTTACGACGGCGTGGACTACAAGTTCAATATTCCCGGGCCGGATATTACGGCGGGGGAACTGGCGGCGGCGCTCGATCGCATTCCGGGCACGCGCCAGTGCGTGGTAGTGATGACCAGCTCGAGCGGCGGGGCGATTGCCGCGCTGCGCAAGGAAGGCCGGGTGGTGATCGCAGCCACCAAGAGCGGCCCGGAAAAGAACGCGTCCATCTTCGCGCGCTACTGGGCCGAGGCGTTGCGCGACCCGGCGGCCGATACCGACAAAAACGAAGCGGTGACGGCGCTGGAGGCGTTTCTGTTCGCGCAGCATAAAGTGGCGGCGTTTTTCGATTCGGAGAAGCGGCTGGCCACCGAGCACGCCGTGCTCGAAGATACGGGCAAGGGAGATGGCGAGCGCACGCCGGATGCGGAGAACGGCGAAGGCAGGCTGGCGGGCAGTTTCACGGTGGTTCGTCTAGGCGCCAATGCGGCGGCCTCGCGCGACCCGGCCAAGCGGGACCTGCTGGCTAAGAAAGAAGCTCTGGAGCAAGCCATCGACAAGCTGAAATACGACAAAGCTGCGCTGCCGGCCGCGGAATACAAGCGCCAATTAGCCGGCTTGTTGCTGGAACTGGCCAAGACCCAGGAGGCGCTAGACAAGCCATGAAGGTCTTGTGGAGCGGACTCTCAGTCTGCCACGCCGGGACTCGTCCCGGCGCGTTCCGCCGGCGCCGCCGCACTGGACCACGGATAGTCGCCAGGACGCTGGACCAACCCGGCTTTCACCGGGTTGGATTCGATATACGCGACAATCCGCTCGAACTCGTCCACATTCCGGACCCAATGATCGTAGCTCTCGGCCTGCCAGAACGCCTCCCCGGTGCGGCCCAGGATCCGATTCCCTTCACGGGCGGTGGCGCCCTTCAGCGCTCCCAACAAGCGGGACGGCGAGACCAGCGGCAGCAGCAGGACGTGGACGTGATTGGCCATCACAACCCAGGCCTGAAGCCGGTAATGTCCCAGTTCCACCCCGCGCCGCAGCGAGGCCACGATGGTTCTGGCGATCGGTTCCTGGCGCAGATAAAGCGGTCCGTCCCGGGTCGTGTCGAGGTAGCCATCCATCCACACGAAGGCTTTGCCCGCGCTGAGGTGCGCGGGTGGAGGATACCTGGCACGAGGAAGGCTTCCGTGCAAATGCCAGGTAACGAAGAGCCAGCGGCCCGGCGGGTAGCGATGCGGGAGACGGCGAGAATCCTGCATACAGATACAGTCGATTCCGATCGCGGAATTCTCGGCAAAATGACGCAGGCCCCGTGGAGCGGACTTTCAGTCTGCCACGCCGGGACTCATCCCGCCGCGTTTTCCCGGGCTCATACGGATACAGTCGCCGCCGATTCAGGAATTCTCGATAAAATGGCGCGGGGCAAGCACCGGGATGAGTCCCGGCGTGGCAGACTGAAAGTCCGCTCCACGATGATCGCGGCCTTGCTAGCTTGTTGCTTTTCGCTTTCCGCCCAGACTCTCGATCGGGCTGAGGCTCTCTGGAAAGCCCGGCGCTATCAGGATGCCAATGAGGTGTTCAAGGTTCTGGTGGCGCGCGAGCCGAAGAATGCGCATTACCGGGTTCGCTGGGGGCGGCTCTATCTGGAGCATTGGCAGCCCGGCGAAGCCGACGGGCTTTTCAATGAGGCGATCGCGATCGATCCGAATTCCGCCGAAGCTGTGATGGGGAAGGCGCTGGTGGCGGAGGATTCGTTCGAGGGCGAGGCCGCCGGGCTGGCGCACAAGGCGCTGGAACTCGACCCGAAGCTGGTGGAAGCTCAGGAGCTACTGGCGCGGTTGGCGCTCGAAGACGACGATCGGGAAAAAGCGGCCGCGGAAGCGCACCGGGCGCTCGATCTCGATCCGCACTCGGTCCAGGGCAAGGCCATTCTCGCAACTATCGATTGGCTGGAGGATAAGAAAGATTCGCCCTGGGATCCGAAGGCCGCGCGCGGCTACGAGACCGCGGGGCATTTCTTCATGCTGAACCGGCGCTACACCGAATCGGTGGCATTTTATCGCAAGGCGATCACGCTCGATCCGGCGTTGTACGCGGCGCAATCGGAGCTTGCGGTCAACCTGATGCGATTGGGCCAGGACGAGGAAGCGCGGGCGCTGCTGAAGGATTGCTGGGCTCACGATTTTCAGGACTCGGCTACCGCCAATTCGCTGCGGCTGCTGGACAGTTACAAGAACTACGTCACGTTTCGCACCGACCGCACGATTTTGAAACTGAACAAGAAGGAAGCGGACCTGCTGCATCCCTATTTTCAAGCGGAGATGGAGCGCATCATCGCCACTTACGAGAAGAAATATAAGTTTCATTTGCCCGGGCCGGTGCAGGTCGAGGTTTATCCCGATCACGACGATTTCGCGGTGCGGATAGCGGGCATGCCGGGGATGGGCGGCCTCCTGGGCGTGACGTTCGGGATGGCGGTGGCGATGGATAGCCCGTCGGGCCGGCCGCCGGGGAGTTTTCACTGGGCTTCCACGCTGTGGCACGAAATGAGCCACGTGTACACGCTGACCATGACCCAGTCGCACGTGCCGCGCTGGTTCACCGAGGGCATCGCGGTGCACGAGGAAACGGCGGCGTCGCCGGAGTGGGGCGACCGGTTGGGGCCGGAAGAAATCGCCGCCATCGAACACAAGCAGCTTCTACCGGTAGTGGACCTCGATCGCGGCTTCGTGCATCCCACGCATCCGAACCAGGTAGTGGTGAGCTATTACCAGGCCGGCAAGATTTGCGACTTCATCACCGAAAAATGGGGCTGGGATACCATCCTGGCCATGCTGGTCGACTACGCCCACAACCAGGAGACCGGCGCGGTCGTCCGCAAGGAGCTCAAGATACCGCCCGAGGAATTCGATAAAGAGTTTCTGGCCAAGATAGACGGCGAGACCGGGAAGATCGTCGCCAACTTCGAACGCTGGCGCGCGGCGGCCCGCCAGGTGAACGAACTCGAGAAAAAGAAAGATTACGACGGCGCGATCAAGCTGGGGTTGGAGTTTCGCGATGTTTTTCCGGACTACGTGGAAGCGGGCAGCCTGTACGAGGAACTGGCCGAAGCGGACATGGCCAAGGCGGACAAAGCGGGCGCCATCGACGAATGGGAGCGCTATGTTCACAAGGGCGGGCGGAATCCGGAAATCATCGAAAAACTCGCCGGAGCGCTGATGGAATCGGGCAAGGGAGAAGAAGCCGCGGACATTCTCAATCGCTTGAACTGGATCTATCCCGAAGACAACCTGCTGCACCAGCGGCTGGGCGGGTTGTGGCTCGACGAGGGCAACACCGCCGGCGCTGTGAGGGAATTCCGCGCGCTGGTGAGCAATCGCCCGGTGGACCCGGCCCAAGCCCACTACGACCTGGCGCGCGCCTACAACCGCAATCGGCAGCGCGACCAGGCTCGCGACGAAGTGCTGGCGGCGCTCGAAATCGCTCCGGATTTCAGACCGGCGCAGAAGCTGTTTCTGGAGCTCGAATCGCCGGAGTTACCGCGGAAGTAAGATCTGGAACTGCAATAATAATGGGAACTCAAATGTCGACTACCGCGATGCAGCTTGACCCGGAAGTATTGAAGACGCGCATAGAGCGCTTCCGCCAGGTGCAATCCGAGATCGTGACGCAAGTGCGGCGCGTGATCGTGGGCCAGGAGGAGGTGCTCGAACAGGTCATGATCGGTCTGTTTGTGGGCGGCCACTGCCTGATCACGGGCTTGCCCGGCACGGCCAAAACCCTGCTGGTGCGCACCATGGCGCAAAGCCTCGGCCTGGTGTTCCGGCGCATTCAGTTCACCCCCGACCTGATGCCCAGCGACATCACCGGCACGGACATCATCGAAGAAGATCCGGGAACCGGCCGGCGGACCTGGACCTTCGTGGAGGGGCCGATTTTCGGCAACATTCTGCTGGCCGACGAAATCAACCGCACGCCTCCCAAAACGCAGAGCGCCCTGCTCGAAGCCATGCAGGAACGGGCCTGCACCGTGCGCGGCCATAACTACCTGCTGCCGGCGCCCTTTTTCGTGCTGGCCACGCAAAACCCGATCGAGCTCGAAGGCACCTACCCGCTGCCCGAAGCGCAGCTCGACCGCTTCCTGTTCAATACCGTGCTGGACTACCTGAACGCGGAAGAGGAATTGAAAGTGGTGGATCTGACCACCGTCACCGCCATCCCCCACGCCGATCCGGTCACCAATGCCGAAGAAATCCTGGCGTTCCAGCAACTGGTGCGCATGGTGCCGATCGGCGAAAGCGTGGCGCGTTACGCGGTGGAGCTGGTTCGGGCCACCCGCCAGAAGGACGAATCGGCGCCGGACTTCGTCAAGAAATACGTCAACTACGGCGCCAGCGTGCGCGCCACCCAGTTCCTGGTGCTGGCCGCCAAAGCACGGGCGCTGATGAAGGCGCGCTACCACGTGACCTACGAAGATCTGCGGGCTCTGTATACGCCCGTTCTCCGGCACCGCATTCTGCTCAACTTCCACGCCGAATCGGACCGGGTGACGCAGGACGATATTCTGAAGCGCTTGCTGGAGTGGAAAGGGACTCCGCGGGAGTAAGCGATGTCAATGGCTGGATTGTGGGGCATCGGCGTTCTGCAACGTGGGGCAAACCATCGTTTTTCGTGGTCTGCCCTGCAAATCTCAGGCTGGGCCGTCGAGGGACCTGCAAAACCTTCACGGGCAGACCACAAACAACGATGGTCTGCCCCACGGCTGGGCAGCGTGCACTAACTGAGAACCGATCATGCTGCAACGATTTCTCGATCCCGCCACGCTGGCTTCCATTTCCGGACTGGACCTGGTGGCCAAGACCGTGGTGGATGGATTTGTGGCGGGATTGCACCGCTCGCCGGACTTCGGGTTCTCCCAGGAGTTCGCCGAATACCGGGCGTACACCCAGGGCGACGATTTGCGCCACGTGGATTGGAACGTGTTCGCGCGCACCGACCGCTGCTATCTGAAGCGCTACCGGGGGGAAACCAATACGCGCTTGCTGGTGCTGCTCGATACTTCGGGATCGATGGGTTTCGGTTCGGGAAGCATCACCAAGATGGATTACGCGCGCTACGTGGCGGCATCGCTGGTGTATATGGCGAGTTCCTTGCAGCGCGACGCGGCGGGGCTGATCGTGTTCGACGAAGACGTGGCCGACTACGTGGCGCCTTCCACCCGCCAGGGTCAGCTCTTCCGCCTGTTGCACGCCATCGAAAAGGTCCAACCGAGCGCGCGCACGGATTTCACCAAGCCGTTTATCCACTTTCAAAATTTCCTGCACCGCCGCGGCATTGTGGTGGTGATTTCCGATTTTTACGCCGATCCGGAGGCCATCGTCCGCACCGTCGAGCCGCTGCGCTATCGCGGCAACGAGGTGATCCTGTTTCACACCTTGGACCCGCAGGAAATCGCGCCCAAATTCCGCGCGCCGGTGCTGCTGGTGGACATGGAAAATGAAGCCGAGACGATGGAGGTTTCGCCCGAATACGCGCGCCACGAATACCGGGCGCGGATGGACGCGCACATCGAGAACATGCGGACCAAGGCGCGCTCGGCGGGCCTGGATTATTTCCTCATGGATACGGGCCGGCCGCTCGATGAAGGCTTGCGCGAATACCTGGCCATCCGCAGGAGGATGATGTAATGGGCCTTTTAACGCCGTGGTTTCTGGGCGGCCTGGCGGCGCTGGGGCTGCCGGTGTGGCTGCACTTGCTGCGCAAGCACAAGGCCACGCCGCTGCCCTTCAGCTCGCTGATGTTCTTCGAGCGGCGGACGCAGAGCTCCATCAAACACCGGCGGCTGCGATACCTGATTCTGTTTTCGCTGCGCATGGCCTTGCTGGCCCTGCTGGCGCTGGCGTTCGCGCATCCGTACCTGGAACAAAAGCTGGCGCCGCAATCGAGGGCCGGGGAAGTGGCCGTGGTGGCGATCGATAATTCGCTGAGCATGCGCGCGTCGGACAGGCTGGCCCAGGCGAAATCGATGGCGAAATCGGTGGTGCGGGGAATGCGTCCGGGCCGGCGCGGGCAGGTGCTCGCGTTTGGCGCGCGGGTGGAAGCGTTGAGCGAGGTTACCGACGACAAAGGCGCGCTCGAGGCAGCCATCGACGCCGTACGCCCTTCGGACACGCGCACTTCCTTTGCCGAACTGGTGCGCGCGCTGAAATCGATTGCGCAGTCGCTTCAGGCGCCGCTCGACGCGCATGTCTATTCCGACATGCAGCAAACCGGCATGCCCGCCAATTTCAACGATTTGCGTCTGGGCGATAAAGTCCATCTGGAGCCGCATCCGCTGGTTTCGGGCCCAACGCCCAACTTCGCGGTGGAAAACGTGGTGGCGCCGCATCGCGTCTACGACGGCGGCAAGAACCGCGTGCTGGCCACGGTGATCGGCTATGGAACTCCCAAGGCGCTGCGCACCGTAACCATCGAGCTCAACGGGAGGGCCATCGAATCGAAGAGCGTGGAAGTGCCCGAAAGCGGCCGCGCCACCGCCGAATTCGTTTCGCTCGAAGTGCCTTACGGGTACAACAAGGGCGACGTGCGGATCGATAGCGGCGATCCGCTGGCGGCCGACGACGTTTTTTACTTTTCGGTGGAGCGGTCCGACGCGCGCCACATTCTGTTCGTGCATGCGCCCGAGAACAACCGCGGCCTGTTGTATTTTCAGGACGCGCTCGAAGCCAACGGCCAGCACGGTTTCGTGATCGACCCGGCCACGCCGGATCAGACCGCCAATCTCGCGCCGGATAAATACGCGTTCGTGACCATTTCCGATGCGGGGCCGCTGCCGGCCAGCTTCGAGACGGCGCTGAAGGGGTATGTGAACCAGGGCGGCTCCGTGCTGGTGGCGCTCGGCCACACCTATGCGGCGCACGATAAAGTCCCGGTGGCCGGGCTCACCATCACCGGAACGCGCTACGCGCCGAGGGAAGGTGACCGCTTCCAGACGGCGGCGGCGCTCGATATCTCCCACCCTGCCATTCAGCAGGACAATCGTTGGGACGATGTAAAATTTTACCGCGCCATCGGCGTAGATCCGGCCGGGGCGCGGGTAGTAGCGCGGCTCACTGACGATACGCCTCTGGTGATCGATCGACAGCAGGCCAACGGCCACGTGCTGGTATTCACTTCCACCTTCGACAACCTGGACAACGATTTTCCCCTGCACGCCTCGTTCGTTCCGTTCATCCAGCAAACCGCGAATTACCTGGGCCGCGCGGATCGCGGGCCGGCCAGCGTGACGGTGGGATCGTTCGCCGAACTGCGGGAATCGGCGGCGAAGGGCGCTGCGGTGGAAGTGCTCGATCCCACCGGCGAGCGGGCGTTTTCGTTGGCGGAAGCGGTGCGGGCGCAGAATATTCAATTCCTGATGACCGGTTTTTACGATATTCGCCGGCCCAACGGGCAGAACGAAATGGTGGCGGTGAATAGCGACCGGCGGGAGAGCGACCTGATGCCGTCCTCGCGGGAGACCCTCAGTTTGTGGCAGAATACAGCCAACGGCAGTGTGGAGGCCGGTGGCGCGGCGGCGTCCGGGCAGAAGCCGCTTTCCCTGTGGTGGTACGTGATGCTGGCGGTGTTGGCGGTGGCGATTGCGGAAACCCTGTTGGGCAACCGGCACCTCTCGGTGGATCAGGAGGCGGCATGAATCCTTTGGATCGCTTATCCGGCTATTTGAGCGCGTTGGAGCGGCGGCTGCGGCTGCTGGCGTGGGCGCGCGGGCTGGCGGCGTGCGCCGCGGCGGCATTGGTGCTGACCGTGGCCGCGGTGCTGGCGGCCAATCATTTTTCCTTTTCGGGACCCAGCGTCACGGGCGCCCGGGTATTCCTGTTCCTGGGGCTTGCCTTGGCGCTGGGCGCGGGCCTGATCGTGCCGCTGATCCGCCTCAACCGGCGGCGGGCGGCTCGCGCCGCGGAGAGCCGTTACCCGCAGTTCGAAGAACGCCTGCTGACTTTCACCGAACGGTTAGAACATAACGATCGGGATCCCTTCTTGCAGCTTCTGGCCGCCGATACGCTGAACGTGGCCGAACAGGCGCAGCCGCGCGAGGTCGCGCGGACGGGATGGATTTTCAGTTTCTCTTCGGCCGCGGCGGTGTCCGCGCTGGTATTGATCTGGCTGGCGGTGTCCGGCCCCGGCTTCCTCGGCTACGGCACTTCGCTATTGTGGGGCGGCTTGCCGAAAGGCTCCATGAAGCCTTTCTATGCCATCCAGGTGGATCCCGGCAACCGCACCATCCGGAAACGCGCCGACCAGGTGATTTCCGCCACGTTGGTAGGTTTCAGCGCGCCCAAAGTGCGTTTGTTCGCCAAGTACAATAGCGCCTCGGCGTGGGAGCAGACCGAAATGTCGCCGCAACCGGGCGGCGCCGCTTACCAGTTCCTGATCGCGGGCGTACCCGAATCGCTGGATTATTACGTGGAAGCCGGCGGGGTCCGCTCGGAGACCTACAAGCTCAAGGTGGTGGACCTGCCGGCGGTGAAGAGCATTCGCGTGACCTACCATTTCCCCGCCTGGAGCGGCATGCGGGAAGTTGTGGAAGATCCCGGCGGCGATCTGCGCGCCGTAGCCGGAACCACGGCGGACGTGGTTGTGCGCACGGACCGGACGCTCTCGAACGGGGCGATCCTGCTCGACGACGGCGCCAAGCTGGAGCTCAAATCCGGCCCCGATGGGACGGCGATGGCGACCGTGCCGATTGAGAAGGACGGGATGTACCACGTGGCCGCCCTCGAAGGCGGCGAAGACGTCCGGCTCGGCGAGGATTATTTCATCGAAGCGCAGAAGGATCAGCCGCCGGAAGTGGCCATCGCGCGTCCGGGCCGGGATTTCAAGGCCAGCCCGATCGAAGAGGTCACGGTTGCCGTAAACGCCAAGGACGATTTCGGCCTCAAAGCGGTGGACTTGCACTATTCGGTGAACGGCGGCCCGGAAAAAACCCTGCCGCTGTTCCATACCACGGACGGGAGAACTTCCAGCGGCACGGCGACGCTGGCCCTCGAAGATTTCAAAGCCGTGCCTGGAGACGTGATCAGTTTGTACGCCACGGCCAAGGATGCGCGCCAGTCTTCGTCGACGGATATGTTCTTCATCGAGGCGCAGCCCTTCGAGAGGAACTATACCCAATCGCAGCAAATGGGCGGCGGTGGGGCCGGCGGCGGCGATCAAGGCAGCCCGCAGGGCGATATTTCCGAGCGGCAGAAAGAAATCATTACCGCGACCTTCAACCAGATCAAAGGGAACGGCGCTAAGGGGACCGACGCGGAAAACGCCGCGTTTCTGTCTTCCGTCCAGTCCAAGCTGCGCGACCAAACCAAGTCGCTGAGCAACCGGATGAAGGCCCGGCAATTGGAGGATTCGGGCGATTCGTTCAAGAGCTTCGTAAACGATATGGATAAGGCCGTGGGAGCCATGGGACCCGCGGCCGAGAACCTGAAGGAGCGGAAATGGCAGGCTGCGCTGGCTCCGGAGCAGCAGGCGCTGCAGTATCTGCTCCGCGCCGAAGCTACCTTCCGCGATATTCAGGTAGCGTTCGGACAGCAGGGCGGCGGCGGGGGCGGCGGCATGAGCGGCGCCTCCCGCGATATGGAAGGCTTGTTCGACCTGGAACTCGATACCGAAAAGAACCAATACGAAACCGGGTCCTCGGGTTCGCAAGCCGCCGACGAGCGGCAGAAACAGATCGACGACGCGCTGGAAAAACTCAAGCAGTTGGCCAAGCGCCAGCAGGAACTGGCGGAACAGCAGCGCCAGAATCCGCAGCAGACTTCCGAGCAGCGTTGGCAGCAGGAGATGCTGCGGCGCGAAGCCGAAAAACTGCAGCAGCAGATGCAGCAACTGGCGCAAAACCAGTCGAGCCAGCTCAGCCGCAACGGCCAGCAGGGTCAACAGAGTCAACAGGGGCAGCAAGGGCAATCCGGTCAGCAGGGGCAGCAAGGACAGTCCGGCCAACAGGGGCAATCCGGACAACAAGGGCAGCAAGGGCAATCGGGTCAGCAAGGAATGCAGGCGGCCCAACCCGGTCAGCAGGGGATGCAATCCGGCCAGCAGCAGGGCAGTAACGGCCGCACGCGCGGCGCGGATTCCCAGCAACTCCGTCAGACCATCGACCGTCTGCAGCAAGCGCTCCAGGACATGCGGGAATCGGCCGATTCCCGGACTGCTGGAACGGCGCAAGGAGAAGCCGGAGCCAAGCGCGCCGCCGACCGGTTGGAGGAAGCCGAACAGATGCTGAACAGCCTGCGCAGCCAGCAGTCGAGCGGCGAAGTGAGCGACCTGGCCCAGCAGGCCGGCGAACTGGCTCGCAAGCAGCAGGAATTCGAGGGCCAGATGCGGCGCGCGTTCGGCCCGCAGAGCAGCGGCATGACCCGCCAACAGGCGGAACAATTAGCCGGTCAGAAGGACAGCGAGCTCGCCGATCTCAAGCGGCTGGAACAGCAGATGCAGAATTCGGTGCGCGACCTGATGAGCAACAACCGGCCGGCGTCCACCAAGATGAGGGAGGCTCTAGGCGGGGTGCAACAGCAGGATCTGGAGCGCGCCATGCAACGGAACTCCGGCTGGATCCGCAGCGGCATGGGCGAGTACGCCGCCATGAGCGAAGCGCAGGTCACTTCGGCCCTGAACGATCTGCACGACCAGTTGGATAAGCTGCAACAATCCCTGGGGCAAGCGCAGCAGGGCAAGGGCGCGAAGGATAGCCAGTCGGTGGAAGACGCCTTGAACCGCGTGGAACAACTGCACCGCCAGATGGAACAGTTGCAGGCCAACGCGGCGGGGCATGGCGGCCAAGGAAACCAACCGCGCGCCAGCCGCCAAGGAGTGAAATGCGAACCGGGAGCGCCCGATCCGCTCGGCCTTTGTGCAAACGCCACCCAATTAGCGAGCCGTCAAGATCAACAAGGGCAGCCGGGGCAACCGGGACAGCAAGGCCAGCAGGGGCAATCCTCGCAATCCGGACAAAGCGGCCAGCAGAGCGGTGGGCAGCAGGGTTCGCCAAGCAATGGCGGTGGGCAATGGCAGGCGGCCGGGCCGCGAGGTGGCGCATGGGGAGGCCCCGGCGGCGCCAATTGGATCGACAATGGCGTCCGCGGCCGCTATTACGACGGCCCCGTCCGGCCGGAAGATGTACAGGCATCGGAACGCGCCGCCGAAACCAGCCTCGCACAATTGCAGCAGCAATTGAAAGACGATCCCAACATGCAGCGCGACATCCAGGGCTTGATCCGGGATTTGCGCCAATTCGATCCGTCGCATTACACCAACGATCCGCTGCTGGCGCAACGGATTCAAGCGGCGATGGCGTCGGTCGAGCAGGTGGAGATCGAGCTGCGGCGCAAATTGGACCAAGCCGGAGGAGGCTCGGTGCGCAGCCCGGGAAGTGAACCGGTGCCGCAGGGCTATTCGGACGCAGTGGCGGATTACTTCCGCAAGCTCAGCAAACAGAAGTAGAGAGAACCTGTGTGGGGCAGGATGGCATCCTGCCGCCCGATCGTTAATCGGCGCGTGGCGGCGGGTTACCGACCCGCTGCAGGTTGCCAACCTGCCCCACAGGCTGCCGCCTATACCAAATTCGCTTCGGGAGTGATTCGCCGGACGAAAATCAGAAGCACGTCGCTCATTTCAGCCAGAGCGCGTCTGGCAAAGTCGGGGGCAACCGTCCTCGTCAGCCTGTACCAGTACTGTAGAATCTGATAGTCCAAAACCAATAGGCGGTCTTCGATGGAATGTAAGCCTAGCCCGGCTGCATGGTCCTGTAGATACGCCAGCAAACGGTAGTCGCGCTCCAGCATTAGTTTGAGCGGTTCCAGTTCCGTCGCCGTGAGGACGCTCTGCCGAATCTGTTCCACTGCGAAACGTGGATCGGGGCCCGCCATCCGTGGCAATGATTGCATCGAGTTCCGCAGCAGCAACACGCAACTATAGCGGAACCAGTACGCTAACAAAATGAATGAGCAGCCGATGATTAGAATACTAGCAAGCATCCGACCTACTCCACCGGAAGGCCTAAATCAAGAACCCGCCACAACAATCCGTACTAGAACACCTAAGTCAGTCTACCACTGGTCCTGAAACCAGTTCAAGCGGCAATTCTCCGTTTTCGGTTTAGGATTATCGCCATAAGAAAAGTCTGGGCGGTTGGTACACTGATGCTGGTCCATAATGGTCCCGAAGGAGACGCCAGCAGGTGAATATCGCGATTACGGGCGCAACCGGTCTGGTCGGCCGACGGCTGGTGGAAGTTTTGCTGAGCCATGGACATAGCGTCCGCCTATTGAGCCGCAAGGCGCTGCCGGAACGTTCCGGTGTCCGTTCCTCTGTCTGGAACCCGGAAGCTGGGCCGCCCCCCGCCGAAGCCCTGCGCGGAACCGACGCGGTCATCCATCTGGCGGGAGAATCGGTGGCACAGCGTTGGACCGGAGCGGTGAAGCGCCGCATCCGCGATAGCCGGATCCTGGGAACACGGCGCCTGGTGGAGGGTCTGGCCGCTCTGGAGCGGCGGCCTCGGACGCTGATCGCAGCGTCTGCCGTCGGCTACTACGGTTCCCGCGGCGACGAAATACTGGAGGAGTCCGCCCTGCCCGGCAGCGGCTACCTGGCGGACGTTTGCGCAGGCTGGGAGCGGGAAGCGGCCGCCGCGGAGGAGTTGGGAATACAGGTGGCGCGAATTCGAATCGGGATGGTGTTGGACGCGGGCGGAGGGGCCCTCGGCCGCATGCTTCCCGCGTTTCGCCTTGGCTTGGGCGGCCGTTTAGGCAGCGGCCGGCAATGGTTATCCTGGATTCACCGAGCGGACCTGGCGGGACTATTCTTTCACCTGCTGGATAACCCCTTCATGGGCGCCTGCAACGGCGTCGCGCCGCAGCCGGTGACCAATGCGGAATTCACGCGGGAACTAGGGCGGGTGTTGCGGCGGCCGGCGGTGCTCCCCGTGCCGGAAGCGGCGCTACGGCTGCTTTTTGGCGAGATGTCGGAAGTTCTGCTCGCCAGCCAGCGCGCGGTCCCCGCGGCGGCACAGGCAGCCGGATTCCGCTTTCAATTTCCCGAACTGGCGCCGGCGCTAAAAAATCTGCTGGCGGAGCCGGGCTAGCTCGATGCCGCTTCGCCCTGGCGGTCGATTTCCTCGCTCAGGATGATCGCCTCGGCCAACTCTTTCATCGGACGGCGCAGGCGCCGGCTCTGGTCGCGAAGCTTCAGATAGGCCTCTTCCTCGGTCAGCCGGTGGCGTTGTTGCAAGATGCCTTTGGCGCGCTCCACCAGCTTGCGCGTTTCGAGCTCGCGGCGCATTTCGAGCGTCTGCTCCAGCAGGCGGGCGTTTTCCTCCTGAAGCGAAGCCTTGGAAATGGCCACCCCGAGCTGCTCGCCAATGAAAACCGCCATGCCGATTTCTTCGGCGCCATGCTCGTGTGGCTCGCGGTGATGAACGTTGATCACGCCGATCAAATCGCCGCTCGATACCAGCGGCACCGAGAGCAATGCCTCGTAGGTATCTTCCACCAAGCCTTGAAACATCTTGAAGCGCGCGTCGCTGGTAGCGTGGGAAGACAAGGCCACCACCGATTTATGCTCCGCCACCCAACCGGTGATGCCTTCGCCCATTTTCATGCGCAGGTTCCCCAAAGCTCCCGCGTGCGGCACCTGCGATGCGCGCAGCACAACTTCGTGACTCACGGGGTCGATCAAATATACCAGGCACGCATCGCAACTTGTGGCCATGACGGTTAAGCCCACCACCTCGCCGAGGATCTCGTCCAGCGATCGATTGGAGCTGACGATGCTGCTAACTTGATGAAGAATCGATACCTGCCCTTTCGGCGGCGATGGAGTATCCTTCTTCCCCATGCTTACAACCCTATCCGGGGGTCGGGGCGGGGTCCAATCAAAAATTTCTATGAACGCAATCAGCGGCGGCCTGCCGACCGCGCTCTTCGGCGGCGGCGCCGTGGGCGTCCGCGGCCGCCAGGTTCTGCTGCAACAGCCGGAGGTAGGTGGCGCGATCGCTGGCGCAAAAGAAGACGCGCTGCCGGTTAGTCCCCCGCTGGGTAACGTGATAAGCCATTTCCGGGATGATACAACGTGCGTCTCGGGGCATCCTGAGGAAACCGTGTCCTCCGGAGGGCAAAACTCTCCAAAATGTGGGAGCGCTCCGACGTGTTGGCCGTTTTCGCCAACAGCTTCCGTCAGGCTGACCCGTTCAGGCCATAAATGAGGTTTGCTGACTGTGGGCCTTTCTTATCCCGGACGCCGACCCCCAGCGGCAACTGCCACCCCACTATGCTCCCGCGTAAAGGGCAGAACCCACGGTCAAGACGGCGTTGACCGTGGCTACCTTCTATTGGGTGAGTCCAGTACCCATGTTAGATGGTTGTCGCCCTTCATTGATGCCCGTGCGTGCGGTCATACTTCTCACCAGCCGGAATCGCCACCGCCAGCCGGTTCTCCTTGGGCGCAAGCGGACACGTAGCATAGGGTGTGACGGCGCAAGGCGGGTTGTAGGCGCGATTGAAATCCAGCACGACGGCGCCGTTGACCACCGGGTCGGTTTGCAAGAAGCGGCCGCCCGGGTAGGTATCGGTTTTGATGGTCAGATCATTGAAGACGAAGAACAGCCCGTCGGACGGATCGCCGCCAAAACCCGTAAGCCGCAGTTCCTGACCATTGATTTTGAAAACGGCGGTTCCGGCCGCAGCCACCGGGGTCACGTCCCCGAGGACATTCGGTACATCGACTGTCTTCTTACCTTCAGACGGGACCCAGGCAGCGGTGATGCGGTAATTCAGATTCAGTGGGAAGAACACGGGACCGGGATAATCCTTTACCGCTTTGCTGTCGAGGTCCTTCAAACGAATACCCACGCGCTGGCCACGTTTGATCACCTGAAAACGCAGGCTTCCCTGTTCGACCACCGTGGGTTTGCCTGAGGTGTCGGGCTGCAGAGTGGCGGTGGTAACCGGCTTGCCGTCAATAGTGAAGTGATTGTCTGGCGTCAGTTTCACTGTGACTTCCTCGCCCTGGAGCACAAAAACTCCGGCACGCGCCGGCCCACCGGGGAAGACGATTGTATTGCCCGCATCACGACCGAAGGGATTCTCTCCTGGCTTGAGCCAGAACAAGCCCGCAAGCGGAAGCCAATTCTGCTTAAGATCGTCCACCAGTTCGGCCTTCCACTTGTCGAAAGATTGCTGGTAGGCGGGGTCAACGCTGTCAGGTGTGTCCGAAGGTGCCGCGGCAACCGTCATCGACGCCGCCACAAGAACCCAGAACGTCACGAACCTGTTCACCCTGAGATTCATGTGAACACCAATCTCCTTTTTGACTTCAAAAACGGCACCAAATTCCAGAATTTCCATTTTGGAACGTAGGCTGCCATTAGCGTACACCTGATCGCCTCTTTTGCAGCCGTTCAGAGCGAGTTTATTTTCCCTCATTTGAACGTCACGTAGGTCACGTCCTTCAAAGTGTCCGAGGTATGGTCGAGCCCGCCGCTGCCATGATTGATCGGATCCGAATCATGGTAGGCGACGCCATCACCTCCCAAGTCGTAAAGCGCGCACTGGACGGTTTCGGGGATGACTTGCGGACCCGAGTGGTGGTATGGTTCGAACTGGTCAGCCTGACGGAAGCTGTTGGCGAGAACAGCCGGACCGTCAGAGCAAAATGCCAGCCGCAGCATCTCAATGGGAATATTGCCTTCGCGGTAGATGGCATCATGGAAGGCGCGATTCGTCATCTTGCCCGATCCCACCAGTTCTTTATGCAACGCGCGGAACTGCCGCGCGCCGAGCATGTAGGCGCATTGGTAGATCGGCTCATAAGACCCGTTGAAGGAGCGCCGCACTTCCCCTTCGGCGTTGGCGGGCTCATGGGAATGCTCCGCCGATCTTTTCCGATCACGCTGTTTTCCTCAAACAGATGAGCATACTCCTGCCTGTTTTCGACTACCAAGGGTAGTTTCCGGCGGGTATTGCTTGGCGGCTCACGGCTAATCGATGCTGACGCTGTCCACCATGATCTTGGACCCATGCAAGTGCCCCTTTACGGTAGCCTTCGGCCAAATCGTATAGACGATTCGGTTGATCAGGGGACGCGTGTCTTTGCAGCCGTTGAGGGCGGCGCCGACGAACGTCGTGCCGGCTTCGCCCAGATCGAGCAGTCTGCCGTCCGCCAATTGGAGCGCATACGCGCGCGTCACCTCGGTAATCGGACAGGCCGGCCGCTCCGTGCAGGTGGCGTCCACCAGCGTGCCGTGGAAGACCTGCGGCGGCGTTTCATCGGCCGCCCAGGCAGCCATCGCTCCCGCACAATTCAGAACAACGGCCGCAACCGTTGCGCGCAACCCAATCGTCAGCATCCGTTTCATATCGACAGCCCCGTGCTTACAGTGTGCCACGATATGATGGAGAACGTGAAGCCCGAGCGGCGCGGCAAGATCCCTTCCTGGGCACTCCAAGCTCTGGGGTATAGCGTTTCCGCGGGCTGCCTGGCGTGGGTGCTGCGCGGCTACCAGTTCAGCGACCTCGTGGCGGCCATCCGCTCGCTCGATTGGCGCTGGGTGATCTTGGCCATCGCGAGCGACTTGGCGGTTTACGTCTGCCATGGCTGGCGCTGGAACACGCTCCTCGGCCCGGTGGTGCGGCTGCGGTTGTGGCGCACGGTGCAGGCGATTTATATCGGGCTGTTCGCGAATGAAGTGCTGCCGTTGCGCACCGGCGAGCTGATTCGCTGCTACCTGCTGGCGCACTGGAACAACCTGCGGCTCTCGTTGAGTTTGGCGTCGGCCGCCGTGGAGCGCATGATCGACGGTTTCTGGATGCTGGGCGCGTTCCTCATTACCGCCGGCTTCGTGCATCGCATTCCGCGCGAAATCACGCTGTTGGTGCAGTTGGTGGGGGCTTTGCTGATCGCCAGCGCGGCCGGCTTGATGTGGATCGTGCTGCGCAAGCGGGAGGCGCACGCGGTGCTGAGCGAGAGCCGATGGTCGGCCACGGCGCGTCACGTGGTGGAAGGATTGCACCTGATGGGCAACTGGCGTTCCTTGGGCAAAACCTCACTCATCAGCCTGCTCTACTTGCTGCTGCAGATGTTTTCGATCTACGCCCTGCTGCGCGGCGACGCCATGGACCTTTCCTTTTGGCAGGCGGCCGGCATCCTTACCATCATCCGTCTGGCCACAGTGGTGCCGAACGCTCCCGGAAACCTGGGCGTGGCCAACGCGGCCTGCGTGCTCGCGCTGCATCTGTTCGACGTGGAGATCGGCGACGCCAAAACCTTTTCCATGATCATGTTCGCGGCCTTGACCGCGCCGTTGCTGGCCGGTGGCGCCATCGCCACGGCACTCACCGGCCTCGACCTAGGCGAGCTGCACAAACGCGCCCGCAGCGGCGTGCGCGCTCCCCACCCCGCCCCGGCCGAATCGAAAGGTCTGTGACGGCGCGGCGGCGCTAGACAGTTTCTACAACATTACCCGCCGGTGCCATGAGCAGGCCGACAGATCACCGTGGGGCAGAAAAGGGCAGACCATCGTTTTTTGTAGTCTGCCATACAACCCGCACTCGGCCAGGCGCACTCATCTGCGGCTCTTCAGTATGGTATGGCAGACCACAAAAAACGATGGTCTGCCCCACGGATAGTGCCGATTTCTATGCCCGAGCCGGATACTCGGCTGCTTTACCTAGTTCCACGTTGGTCAGCGTGACAATGGCTCCGGGCGCTACCGGCACCTCCAATCCTGCTGCCTGCCGCGGGCTCGGCTCTATGGAATTCTCCTGGCGCGGGCTGGCGGTCTCGAGATAGCGAAACGCCGCTCCGGCCCATTTCACGGCGACGCTCTGAGTGACTACCGAGCGATTCAGCAGAATCAGGGTGCGCTCACCGGCCGCGCCGCGGAATGCCGTCGCCAGCACGTCGGGGTTCGAGCTCACGACCTTCACCCGCTTCATGCCCTCCCGCACCCGGCGCGCGTAGGCCCCGAAGACCCGCAGTTGGTGGCTGGACGGCGCCCGCGTCATTCCGTGCTCCGGATCGGGCACCGCCAGGCTTCGGGTCCATCCGTAAGACGGCTGCGCCACGTTCAGCAGGGTCCAGCAATACATCACGCCGCACGCGTCCAACTGCGTCAGCACCTTGTGATAGGGCTGGCCCATGGCCAGCGCGATGCGGTACGCGCGCGATTGAAACTCGCCATTGTTGACGCACAGCTCCACGGCGAAAAACGGCTTGCCCCGCGTGGCTTCCCGCAACTCGGCCAGGCGCGCGTCGAAACCGTCCGGATCGTGAAAGAAGGTTTGGTAGTCGTAGAGGTTCGAGGCGGCGTAATCGATGGTCTTCCACACCGCCGGATCTTCTCGAAACGCCTTGGCCGCCGCCACGCCCGCGGTCGAGAACGGAGGGTTCGACATGTGGATCTTGATGGCCCGGAAACCAGCGGCGTCCAAACCCTGGCGCAACCCCAGAGCCATCTTCCGCCAGTCCTCCGGCGATTGGATCACTTCGTTCTGAACGCCGACAATCTCCGGGGCCTGGCCGATCTTGTCTCGCGAAACCTGGCAGTAGCGAACCATGGCTTTCACGTAGGGCTCGATCTCGGGAGCTTCGGTCAGTTTGCCCGCGGCATCGCGCGTTCTGGCCCACGGCGGCAGTTCCCAGAACTCGAAAATCACTTTCCCGCCCAAGCGCCGCACCCGCCGCATGTATTCGAAATCGCTGGTCTCGCAGTTGGGAAAGTTGTCGCCGTAGTAGTGCGGCGAGGCGTCCTGAGGCCAATCCCAGTTGGTCATCTCGCGGTTGAGGAGTGCGCCAGCAGGATACTCGCGGTGCAGCAGCAGGTTGTATTCGGCCAGAAGCCGCCACCATTGCTTGACGCCTTCCGGGCTCAATTCTTTGAAGGCCGGCGGCGGCGTGGTGCCGCCCCACCCCAGCATCTCCTGAAACTGCACGCCGTCGTCCACTTCCACCGACGCTGGTTCGGTGGACGGCGGAACGAGGCGCCCGCGCGCGGCCCCGTCGCCGGCAAAGGCAAGCTGGTGCTGGTTCACATCCAGGGCCGCGCGGGTGCAAAGCGCTTCCTTCCCATTCAGCAGCACACGCAGCGTCAAACGGTGGTCGGCGATTACCGTGATGGCTTTGAGGTCTCCGGAATATTCGACCCGCGATTCCTCCCAGAGCCCCTCCGGATGGCGCCCGGGACGCGGCGCCACCGGCGGCACCTTGGCGAGGCCCGGCGAGTCGTAATAGCGCACGGCCAGCCGCGCTTGCCCGCCGCCCGCTTCCACAGTAAAGCCGCCGCTAGGCCCGGTGAAAATCCAGTGCAACTGCGCTTTCGCGCCGCTCAAGTCCTCGATCTCCAGGGTCCGCTCAAACAGCGCCGGCAGCCATTCGGCGAAATATTTTCGCGGCGGTCCCGGCACATTCCACCTGGTGCGCGGCGACGGCGGACCGGGAAACTCGAAGCTGTCGCCTCCGGCTGGCGGGGCTTTCCACGGGGGCAGTTCCAGTTTGGCTGGATGTGCTGCCTCAGTGTGCTCCTGCGCCGCGGCCAGAGCCGTACTGGAAAGCACCGCTCCGGAAAATGTGCGCCGCGAAATCTTGTTCATCGAGCCTCCTGCCGCGTTCGGACGGACTGCGTTCTTCCGCGATTGTAGCGGCTTTCGAAGATTTTGGCCGTGCCGGCGGCGCGGCCGAGCGCAGCCCGGAGCGGATTACCCGCACGGCGAAGAATTTGCGAAGAAGCATCAGTTAAGAAACGAAGCCAACCATGAATTACCAAACGAAGCCAATTATGATGACAACTGACTGCAGACAAACAACTTATCAGCATAGGAACGAACCCAAATCAAGGGCAGCGGGAGCGGTTTGGATGCGAAATTCCCGCGGCTGTCCGGTGCGAAAACTCACTTTTACCAAACGAACCCAATCGGCTTTGACGAAACCAACCCAATCAGGCCGCAGCAAATTGAAAACACAGTACTTGTCAGCATAGAGCCAACCCAATTCGGCGTCGCGCGACAGGCGACGCCCGCGGGCTGTTCGAAGCCGTACCTTAGGATTAGCACGGGAGGGGGCTGGAGTCTGAAATTTGCGGCGTGAAGCGGAATGGAATCCGTGAGATAGGAATTTGGAAGTGGCGTGATTGAGAAAGGTCTGGTCCGGAATCCGCTCTGGTGGACTAAACCGTAGGCCGGGGATCGGGGCGATTGCTAATTGGGGATCGATCAGGATCGCTGAGGAATGTATTGGCGCCGGAAGTTGCCTGGCGGGCAGTCTTCGCCGGGCCGGATCGACAGTCCCGGCCCGCAGTCTTGAGCGTCCGGCTTCTCAGAACGAGACTTCTGGCCCGTCATCCGCCGCTGGCGCCGTAAACGGCAGCGGTCTCGTGATCCTAAACACTACAGCGTGAAGGATTATGCGACGACCGCGGCGTCATCAGGGCATCGTTCGGTCGAGTGGGCCCGCCGCGCGACTCTACGAGTCGGAGAAGCCGTCCCATAAAGGGCAAGTCCGGCGACGAAATTGCAAGGTCCCTATTTTCTTGCAGGCTCGGCCGTCAATGTGGTCGAAGGTTGGGCCTTCTCGTATATCAAAGGCAGGATCAACGCTACTATTAAGATCAAAGCTGCGAGGGCTAACCCGGCTAAAGGTGCCAGCACGGCCAGAGTCAAGCCTTGGCGTTTCGTCATATCGGCTGCGACTCCTCTCGATTGCTTGAACTTCCATCATCGGCGGAAACGGTCGAAGCTCATCTAATGTTAGCAAATGAGACTTTAGGAGTCCCAAGTTTGAAATCGGACAAGTTCGCTCTGATTCAATTTCAGTCCGCACCAATGGTCTACTCGCCCCTTCGGCGTTACTCAGAATCTATCCGACGGCAACAGGAGGTATAAACCCGACGTGCCCGCAGGTTGTTATGTGCAAGTCCTGCTGTCCGTCAGGCAAGAAGTGCTGCCTCCGTCGTCATCGATCACATCGCAGAGAAACCGTTCCACATCCTCAGCCGTACGTTGCATAACGACGACTACGCGTCCATCGCGGCATCCCTATAATTCCGTGCGCGGTTAGGCGAAACTCATGCCGGGCGACGACGTTCAGGAAGTGAAGGCCTAAGCATTTGTGCACAGGGCCGCCGCAATTGCAAGAAGGGATACTCTCGCCCGCCGTTCTTATGTTTTAGACGGTTCAAAGGCGGCCACGGGGGGAAAGCGGCAATGGCCTGGGAACGGCCCGCAAACTGCCCACTGTTCGGTATGCGCCTAACTTATCTACTAACGGCGACTGCCTCAATTCTGGCTCTGGCCGGCGCGGGTGCGGCCGGACCGGCGCAAAGGCAGTCTGCTAAGCCAGCCGCCCAGAGTACTGCCGGGAGCGAAATAGCGGACTCAACGAAGACCGGCGCGGTGGGGCCGGGAGCGACGGGGCCAAGGGTGACGCGGGCGCAGATTCTTCTGGACCGTGCCAGGTTCTCGCCGGGTGAAATTGACGGTGTTCACGGCGACGATTTCGGGGTTGCGGTCAAGGGATATCAGGAAAACCACGGTCTGAAGCCGACCGGCACAATTGATGCCGCGATGTGGCGCCTGCTCGATCGCGACGCCGGCCCTCTTCTGTTGACCTACACGATTACCCAAGCGGATGAGAAAGGCCCGTTCCTGCCACTACCGACCGAGGTCCAGGAAAAGGCGAAGCTGAAGTGGCTTGGCTTCGAAACGCCGGAGGAAGGACTGGGCGAGAAGTTCCATATCTCGCCGAAGCTGCTGGCCGAGTTGAATCCCGGCAAGAAACTGGACACAGTGGGGGAGCGAATCACCGTACCGAATGTGCGGCGCGGCGCTGTGGGCCTGGCGTTACGCGTGATGGTGTCGAAGTCAAAACGCACCGTCATCGCATACGGCACGGGCGGCAAGGAACTGGCGCAGTATCCGGACACCATTGGGGACTCGCACGATCCTCTGCCGATCGGTCATTGGACCATCGTCGGCATTGTGCACTACCCGTGGTTCAACTGGGACCCGAAGCTTCTCTGGAATGTGGACCCGAAGCTCGCGAAAGCGGAACTCGCGCCGGGTCCGAACAATCCCGTCGGCGTTGCATGGATCGGCCTCTCAAAAGAGGACTATGGAATCCATGGGACGCCGGATCCGGGGAATATCGGGCATGGCGTGTCGGACGGGTGTATCCGGTTGACGAACTGGGATGTGGATGAGCTGTCGCACATGGTTCGACGGGGCACAACGGTCGACCTGGAGGAGTAGCGTTGAGGCTCTGGGTTTGCATTGCCGGGCTGTTGCCAATGTCGCTCGCCGTTGGCGCGACCTCTTCCATTCTCGAGATGACTCCGCCCATCCGCGGACTCGCCCTCGCGGATCTGCGGGATACGTTCGAAGAAGTTCACGACGGACATAA
>Ga0187848_10000094_pt1 | contig 79826 bp, 66 predicted proteins | sample June2016WEW_4_40_FD_132424 | JGI IMG/M metagenome (GOLD analysis project Ga0187848, IMG submission 132424) | Peatland microbial communities from SPRUCE experiment site at the Marcell Experimental Forest, Minnesota, USA - June2016WEW_4_40 | ecosystem: Environmental > Terrestrial > Soil >... | reverse complement strand
GCCCGAAGGGCCGCCGCGCGGGACGTATTTCTCCCGCCGGAAGGCCATGCAGCCGTTGCCACCGTCGCCGGCTTTCACCAGGATGCGTGCTTGGTCCAGAAATAGCATGTCGTAGGGCCGGGGTGCCGCGGAGTGCGGATGTGCGGGCACGTTGTAAGGGCCGGGCACGCCCGGCCCCTACAGAGGAAAGAAGTCTTACCGGACGGCGTTGATGCGGACGAACTTGCCGAGGTGGCCGCGGTCCTTGAATTCGACCACGCCGGTCACCTTGGCGAACAGGGTATCGTCTTTGCCCCAGCCGACGTTGAGGCCGGCCTTGATCTTGGTGCCGCGCTGCCGCACGATGATCGAACCGCCGGGAACCAATTGGCCGCCAAACACTTTCACGCCCAGCCGCTGCGCGTTGGAGTCGCGCCCGTTCTTGGAACTGCCTAAGCCCTTCTTATGCGCCATACGTCACCTATGCCAGAATCTCGCCGACCTTGATTTCGGTGAAGGCCTGGCGATGCCCGATGGTTTTCTTGTACTGTTTCTTACGCTTGAACTTGAAAACGATCACCTTATCGCCGCGGCCGTTGCCTAGGATGGTCGCTTTCAGGGTGCGCGCCGAGACCAGGGCGCCATCCTCGAATGCGGCCTTCACCGGCAGCTCCACCTCCTCGCCGACTTCGCCCGGCAGCTTTTCCACACGGACGACCTCACCCGGGGAAACCACATACTGCTTCCCGCCGGTTTCAATAATCAGTTGCATTTCAACCTCTGCTTTGGGAGCCGGAACACACGGAGTGCGTCGGGAACCGCTGGAGTAAACTTTGAGTTTACTACAGATCCTGGGCCGGCGGCAAACGCAACCGAGCAAACGCTCGCCGGGCGTTCGGTTCAGGCGGGTTCCGTCGAGGAAGGGCGCACCACACGCTGGCGTTTCCCACCGGTGCAGAGTAGTACCTGCGGACGGGTGCGTGGTTTTTGCGACTCGCTTTCCGGCCAGTTATGATAAGCTGTAGACTGAGTTGTCTGGGCGGAGTTCTTCCACAATTTGGTAACGTCGGGGCCACCAAAGGCGTCCAACCAAGCGAAGAGTAGCGGCCCATCCGGGGAGATGGTGGCATAAGACATGGCTGATCTCTCAAATTCCAGTAGTTCATTGGGCACCAGACCGGACGATCACCTCGCCCGGTTGCTGGTGGACGATATCGAGGATCCCTGGTACAAGTCTTTCTGGCAGAATGTCAAGGAAACCATTAACCCGCCCAAGCTGCCCCCGCTCGAGCTCACTTCCCATCCGGTGGCAGTAAAGGATATCTGGGGGCTGTACGGACGGCAGAAGAAGTCGTTCGTGATGTCGACCGGCTTCCAAGCGGTTGTGGTCCTGGCGGCCTTCTGGGTTTTCTCGCTTCCGGCCGTGCAGAAGACGGTGAAACAAGGCGTGTCGGTGTTCTTGCCGGATCTTTCGCCGGCGCCCGAGGTGCAGGTGAATAAGGGCGGCGGCGGCGGCGGCGACCGCTCGTTGCTGGCCGCCAGCAAGGGACGCTTACCGAAGATCGCGCCGCGGCAGTTCACTCCACCCGCGGCGGTCATCAACAATCCGAATCCCAAACTGACGATGGACCCCACCATCCTGGCGCCTCCGGATGTCGCAATGCCGAACGTCAACATGAGCCAGTACGGCGACCCGTTGGCCAAGCTGGGTCCTGCCTCGAACGGACCAGGCTCGGGCGGCGGCATCGGTTCCGGCCATGGCGGCGGCGTAGGCTCCGGCAGTGGAGGCGGCTTCGGCCCCGGATCGGACGGCGGATTCGGCGGCGGCGCCTACAGGGTGGGCAATGGTGTCAGCGCGCCGGTCCTGCTCTTCAAGAAAGAGCCGGAGTATTCCGAGGAGGCTCGCAAGGCCAAATATCAGGGCACGGTGGTCCTCGCCATCGAAGTGGATCCCAGCGGCCGCGCCGTCAACCCGAGAGTGGTTCGGAGTTTGGGGCTGGGGCTGGACGAGAAGGCCCTGGAAGCCGTGCGCCAGTGGAAATTCAAGCCGGGCTACAAGGACGGCAAACCCGTCACCGTGGCAGCCACGATTGAAGTCAACTTCCGGTTGCTGTAGCAACTGGCCAAAATCGAAAATGGAAATGACTGCCGGAACAAACCCGGCGGTTTTGTTTTACGGGCTAAGGTTGGCCTATCCTTGCGCCGTCTGGCATTCCGGGCACGGGCAGATGTGGCGGAGGTGATCCCAGGAGTAAATGCCGGCGTTGTGGCCGTCGCTCCAGTTGATGCGGATAGCGTAGTTGCCCACCGGTTCGGCGCCCAACATCTTCAATACCGGTTTGAACATCGGGAAGGGGTTGGCGGCTTCGGGCTGGCGCGGCGGGGTGCCGTGCGCGCCCGTGCAGCCGGCGCAGGGACACTTGTCCCGCAAGTAAACCAGCGGGTACTGGCTGTGATGGCCGTCTTTCCAGTCGATCTTGATGCCGCCGGATTTGGAGATGGCTATGTGTTCGGGGTCGTTCGCAAGGCTCATGTCTGATTGAAGAGGCGCTCGACGTCGCGCACGCCCGAGATGCGGCGCATGGCAGAAACCAGCTTCTCAAGTTGCTTCTTGTCGCGCACGTCCACCGTCATCTCCACCACGCCGCCGACCTGGTCGGTGAGCGACCTGGCTTCCAGGCTGCGGATGTTCGTACTTTCGTCGGAAAGCACGCCGGTCAACTGGTTGAGCATGCCGGGGCGGTCGTCGGTGTGGACCACGATGCGCACCGGGAACGCGTCGTCCACCGCCCGCACCCATTCAACCTCAATCTTGCGCTCGACGTCGTACATCAGGTTCTGCACGTTGGGGCAGGCGCGCGAATGCACGGCCACACCCTTGCCGCGGGTCACGTAGCCCACGATGGCTTCGCCGCGGATGGGGTTGCAGCATTTGGCGCGGTAGACGAGCAGGTCGTCCATGCCGCGTACCTTGATGACGGCGTCGTGATCCGGCTGGCGGCCGGGACCGGCCGGCGCACCGGCAGCGGGCTCGACCTCGGGGGCGAGAGGTTCGGCCGGTTCTTCCTCCACCTTATCCGGAGCCACCTTGCTCAGCACCTGGCGCGCTGAAAAGCGCCCGTATCCGAGCGCGGCGTACAGATCCTCGGTTTTCGAATAGCCGTAACCGGCGGCCACCTGATCCAGATCGGCGCGCGCTACGCGGGCCAGTTGCACGCCCAGGCGGCGGGCTTCCTTTTCGAGATACTTCTCGCCGATCTCGATGGCCTTCAAGCGCTCGCTAAAGTTGATTACGTGTTTGATCTTATTGCGCGCGCGGGAGGTGCGGACGAAGGCCAGCCAGTCCTTGCTCGGCTGGTGGCCGGGCTGGGTCATGATCTCGACGATGTCGCCGTTGCGCAATTGCGATCGCAGCGGAACAATGCGGCCGTTGACCTTGGCGCCGACGCAGGTATTGCCCACGTCGGAGTGGATGGCATAGGCGAAATCGATCGGCGTGGCTTCGCGCGGCAGCACGATCACCTTGCCCTTCGGCGTGAACGTGTAAGCCTCTTCCGGGTAGAGGTCCACCTTGAGCGTGGACATAAACTCGCCGGGATCCTGCATGTCGCGCTGCCATTCCACAAGGTGGCGCAGCCATGCGATGCGCTGGTCGTCGGCCGCCGGGCCTTTGCGGCCTTCCTTGTACTTCCAGTGCGCGGCGATGCCTTCCTCGGCGATGCGGTGCATTTCCTCGGTGCGGATCTGCACTTCGAATGTCTGCCCCTGCGGCCCCACGACCGAGGTATGTAGCGACTGGTAGAGGTTGGGCCGCGGGATAGCGATGAAATCCTTGATGCGGCCCGGAATGGGGCGCCAGCGATTGTGGATAACGCCGAGGGCGGCGTAGCAGTTCTTGACCGAGTCGGTGAGAATGCGTAGCGCCATCAAATCGTAGACCTGGTCGACCGTGATTTTCTGCCGCCGCAGCTTCTGGAAGACGGAGTAGGGACGCTTGACGCGGCCCTCGATGCGCGCCGGAATGCCTTCCCGCCGCAGTTCGGCCTCCACCGTCCGGCGGATTTCCTCGAGGAATTCCTCGTTGGAATGGCGGCGGCTCTCGATGGAGGCGATGATTTCGCGATAGGCGTCGGGCTCCAGGTACTGGAAGGCCAAGTCCTCGAGCTCGCCGCGCACTTTGCCCATCCCCAGGCGGTGGGCGATGGGAGCGTAGATTTCGATGGTCTCGCGGGCGATGCGCTGGCGCCGTTCGGGAGCCAAATAGCCGAGCGTGCGCATGTTGTGGATGCGGTCGGCCAGCTTGACCATGATGACGCGGATGTCCTCGACCATGGCCAGCAGCATCTTGCGGAAGCTTTCCGCCTGGCGATCCTCGGCGGAAAAGAAATCGAGTTTGGAGAGCTTGGTGACGCCATCGACGCTGCGCGCCACTTCTTCGCCGAACTGCTCGCGGACCTCGTCGACGGTGACGCTGGTGTCTTCCACCAAATCGTGCAGCAGCCCGGTCTCCATACCGACCACATCCATGCGCATTTCGGCGAGAATGCGAGCCACCATGATGGGGTGGACCATGTAGGGTTCGCCGGAATCCCGCATCTGGCCTTCGTGCCGCACGCGGGCGTACTGATACGCACGCTCGAGCGGAGCCAGGTCATCCTTGGGGCGGTACTCGCGGATCTTAGCCTCAAGCTCGCGGTACAACTGCCCCACCGGATCGGACGGCGGCGGCAGAGGCACGGGTTCCGAAAGGCTGGCGGGTTCGGATGCCACTTTCTTCGATTGTAGCAGGGGCGGCAAACCGCTCCGTGCTTCCCGGGCGCGCAGCCAGCCATAATGGAGAGGATGGAAACTCCAGTAACGGTTGTGATTCTGGCCGCGGGATTAGGGACCCGCATGAAATCGCACAAGGCCAAAGTGCTGCACCGCGCCGGCGGCAAGACTCTGGTAGAGCACGCGGTGGATACGGCGCTCGCGCTGACTCCGGCGGAGCGCGTTTTCGTGGTGGTGGGCTATCAGGCCGAGCGGGTCCGTGCCGCCATTGCCACACCCGGCATCGGCTTCATCGAGCAGACCGAACAGCTCGGCACAGGCCATGCACTGCTGGTGGGGCGCGAAACGCTTTCGCGTCTCGATGGCTACCTGGTGATCGTCTACGGCGATGGTCCGTTGCTGCGGGCAGCCACCGTACGCCGTCTCATCGAAACCCTGGAAGCGAGCGATGCTTCGGGCGCGCTGCTATCGGCCGACATGCCCGACCCTACCGGTTATGGGCGCGTGATTCGTGGCGTCAGCGACAGAGTGAAGGCCATCGTAGAGCAGAGCGCCGCCACTCCCCAGCAACTGGCGATTCGCGAAGCCAATATGGGCATCTACTGCTATCGCGCGGAACCGTTCTGGCGGCACGTGAGCGAAATGCGCCCCGATAATCCCGCACACGAATATTACCTCACCGACATGGTGGAGATTCTCGACCGCGCGGGACATTACGTTACGGCGATGAAGATCGACGATCCACGCGAATGCCTGGGGATCAACGACCGGGTCGAACTGGCAGAAGTGGACCGCTTGCTGCGCGAGCGCAAGCTGCGCGAGCTGATGCTGGCGGGCGTGACCATCGAGAAGCCCGAGACGGTGACCATCGATAGCGGCGTCGCGATCGGCATCGACACGGTGGTCGAGCCATTTACGCGCATCCTGGGCACTACCACCATCGGCGAAAACTGCCGTATTGGCGCGTCGAGCATTATCGAGGACTCGATCCTGGGTGACGATGTGGTGATTGGTCCGCTGACGGTGGTGACCGCTTCGCGCCTGGAGCGCGGCGCGCAAGCCGGACCGTTTTCCCGCCTGCGCCCGGGGAATTACGTCGCCGAGGGCGCCCACATAGGCAATTTCGTGGAGTTGAAAAAGACCCGGCTGGGCGCGGGTGCCAAGGCCAATCACCTGGCCTATCTGGGCGATGCGGAAATCGGCGCCAGGACCAACATCGGCGCGGGCACGATCACCTGCAACTACGATGGCTCGCGCAAGCACCCCACGCGGATTGGCGGCGGGGCCTTCGTGGGAAGCAACTCCACGCTGGTGGCGCCGCTCGAGATCGGCGACGGCGCTTACATCGCGGCCGGCTCCGTGATCACCGACCCGGTTCCCGCCGATTCGCTCGCCGTGGGCCGCGCCCGCCAAGTGAATAAAGAGGGTTGGGCTAAGAAGCGCCGCGCCCGATCAGCCTCCCCGCCAGCCGGCGAAAAATAACGCTGCGGGCAGGCCATTCAGCATCCGACGGCCGTTGCGAGTGTGTCGGCTGTATGAGGGCCATGGCGATGACTCTGTATTGCTTGTTCGACGGCCTGATCGGCCATCTGGAATCGATCGACCTTTCCGAGCCCGATACGCCGGAGCGATCCGAATGCGAAATCGGACCTGGAGTTTCGCGACCATCTGGTCAGGAAAGAACCTCCTATACCAAATAACACCTCTGGATGCTGGCACACCTCGAAGACCAGCCTCTGCTGGTGGTGTATAAGAAAACGCTTAGAATGAAGCACTTCCGTGCTCTTCCGTACCTGGAGAGGGCCGAGAGGGCTCCTCCCTGGATCCCCGGTGCCGCTCGGGCTGAAAAAAAACACCACGGGGCATACTGACGGCGAACCCAGATTGCAAAATGCCACGCTCACTGAATCGTCACATAAACCGAAGAGTAGTGGGTGACGGGCCCGGTCGTGCCTTGAATCTGCGCGTGAGCCGAACCAGTGGCCGCGACATCGATTGTCGATGATTGCGACGCTCGATTGTTGGCGTCCCCGCTGTACTGAGCGTAGATTTCATGCGTTCCTGGCGACGGCAACGCAACCTGTGCCGTTGCCGTACCGTTCACTAGTGTAGTTGGTGGCGCGAGGGCACCATCTTTGCCGTTCTCCCAAAAATTGACCGTGCCTGTAACTGCCTTCGAGGATGTCACCGTCGCGGTGAGCGCGAGCGAAGGCGTGTTTGCGGCTGGAATTTTAGTGGCTGACGCCGTGATCGCAGCCGTCGTAAGTACAGGATTGTTCTCGTCACCGCCTCCTCCACAACCAAACGCCAGCGCCACGACACAACTGACAGCGAGACCCAGCGCCACGCGGTAGCTCCGCTTGTGTGCGGACATCAACCACAGAAGCATCAGCAGCACCGCGCAAACACAGCTCCCTCCGAGTCGCCAGGCCGCTGGCTTGGAAATCCATATCATCCCTCGACGCCGCTTCCGCAGTGCGCTTGACGTTCCAGAGCTCGATGGTCCAAGCGAAGTCAGTGTTACGGTTGCTGTCCCCGAAGCATTGTTCGCGAGACGAATGGAAGCGGGAGAAATCGTACACGCCACATTCATAAGGAGTGGATCAGAACAGGTCAAAACGACAGTGCTGCTCATACTTGTCAACGGTGCGATGGTAATCGTCGAGGAACCGTTTTGGCCGGCAGTTATGGTCAACAAGCCTGGATTTGCTGTCAGCGAAAAATCCGGCAGATTTACAGCCACCAAATTGCTGGACGCCGAAGCGGTGCCGTAATTACTGTCACTGTTGTAGGTAATCACGAAGTTCTCGCCGTTTGTGGGCTTGACCGTTGCGCTCAGTTGAATCGCCCAATTTCCACTCTCGTCCGCGGTTGTGATGGTAGTCGCGCCACTCTTGATTTGCCCGTCGGCGGTGCCAGATAACGTAACAGTTCCCGTCGGTTTCAGTGCCGTGTTCGAGCTCGGAATTGCCGTGTCAATGATGCCAGTGATTGTCACCGTGCCGCCATAATTCACCGCCGTCGGGCTAACGCTGATACTGGCTGTCGCGCGATGAAGCACATTAATCGTCGTCGAAGTGGTTGAAGCTGCGTAATTCGAATCACCGCTATATTGAGCGGTAAGCGCGTACGAACCCGCGTTGGGTATCGTCACCGGAGTCGAATTGATCCAGAAAAAGGGTGCCGCGCCATTCAGCCCAGGCTCTGCCACCACCGGAACAGGGCTGGCAAGCTGAGCTGTCCCCACGAAAAACGCAATCGTGCCCGTCGGCGCCACGCCCGATTGCCTTTGCACGCTTCCACTAACACTGACCGGAAATCTTACGCCTTCAACCGGACTGCCCACTGTCAAAATCTGCTCCGTAATTGACGTCTGCAACCCCGGCCGCCCGGGCTTCCTGTAGATCGGTTGCGCGATCGCCCGCGTAAACGCGATGACATCCGTAATCTCCGCGGCGCTCAAGGTCTTCCCGTAAGGCGGCATCATGGAGGACTTCCCGAGGGCGCTCCCGCCCAGCGTGATGATGTTCTGCATGTACTCGTCGCTTTCTCCATTCAGTTTTTCGCCGTCGTTCATCAGCGGGGGCATGGGCGCCATGTTGCTGCGGTTTGATGGGCCCACCGGGCTGGCACCCGCGTGGCACCACACACAGTACTGGTAGAAGATGCGTTTGCCGTGCGCTTCCTGATAGCCCAGCTTGATCAGCTTGGTGTTGTCGTTCCAATCGAGCTCTGTGTCGTAGGCGCCATAGGCAACACCCGGCTTAACTGGCGCCGTGCTCCTATTGCAGCCGGAGAGCGCCAGCGCGCAAAGTACCGCGCACACAAGGGGGGCAGCCACCAGGAGTTTCACTTTCATCGGCCCACTCCTTGCAAGGTCACGCGCACATTCGCGGCATTCTCGGCAGTTTGCAGGTTGATCCCTGCGCGCAGCGTCATCAGGTACGCCGTGAGCGCCCGTATCTCTTCGTCCGTGAGGTTACGGCGGGGCTCGATCGTGTCCGGTTGCAAGTCTTGCGGGTTGCGTAGCCACGCTTCGATCCATGCCGGCGTCAGCCAGTTCCCGGAGTTGTTCAGATTCGGGCCCACGTAGCTGCCCGTTCCACCAATCGTGTGACAGGACTGGCACCGGTATTTCACTTCATAGAGTTGTTTGCCCGTCGATACCATCGCCGGGGTGAATTGTCTGGAATCCACACTCTCCGGATTAGCCCCAGGTTTTTGCATGGCCGTCGACAATAACTCCGCGGCGACTGCTGCATCCTTATCCGGCATGCTGAATTGCGGCATGCGCAGAATCAACGTCGGACGGATGGTCTGAGGATTTTTCAGGAAGTCCGCGATCCACTTTTTCTGTGCGCGGCTGCCTTCATAAGAAAGGTCCGGAGCAAGCGTTCCGCCATAGCCGTTAAAGCGATGGCAAGCGTAGCATCTATAGCGCTGGTAAACCTGGGCAAATGCGCCCACGGCCTGGAAAGATCCTTCTTTTCTGGGTACAACCAGATGCTGCAGAGCACTGGTGGGCGCTGGCCCTATCTGACTCAACAATGCGGTGGTCGCGGCGTCCATATCCGCCTGGTTCCAGTTGTACAGCGGCATGCGCGAGGCGGGATTTACCGATACCGGGTCCTGCAACTTCGCTTGAATGTAGGAAACCAGGTCGTGCTCGATCTTTGCATTGCTGAACTCCAACTCCGAAGCGTTCCTGGCGCCCACAGCGGTGAGATCGGTCCCAAAGTCCTTCTGCGCGCCGATTCCGGTCAATGCGTGACAATTGGCGCAGCCTTTCTCCCTGAACAAACGCTTTCCCGTCTTTACTTCTTCCTCCGTGGCCGCGCCGAGTTGCGGCACATTTGCTAGCAGGGCGGAATCTGCGAGCTTGTTGATCACATACTGCGAGACCTTGTAGAGGACTTCATCGCTCCACCCATACCGTGGCATCGTGCTATGCGGCAAATAACTTTGTGGGTTTCGCAGCCAGGCGATCAGCCATTCTTCGTTAACCTTACTGCCCACCTTGGTAAGCTCCGGGGCGATTTCTCCTCCGATCATTTTGGACTCACCGGCGCGCCTGGCTGCCAAGGAGTGGCAGGTGGTGCACATCATCTGCCGGAAACGCACTTCGCCCTGGGCAAGGAGTTCCGGGCTTTTACTCAACATGGTTACCACCGACGGATTAATCTTGTACGTCTCAGTCGGCTTGGCCTTTTGCACGCTCAAGAACGCGGAGAGGGCATTGATCTCGTCTTCCTTCAGGCGGAATTGCGGCATGCGCGGCTCGGCCTCATAGCCGTTCACGGTGACTTTGCCGTCTTGATCGACCATGGTACGGGGTTCCTTCAGCCATTTGTAAATCCACGGGCGCGAGACCTTATATCCCACACTCGAGAGATCCGGGCCCAACTCGATTGAATCTGGGTTGTTGAGCTTGTGGCAAGCCTGGCAGTTCAGGTGCGTCAGCAACTCACGGCCGCGCGCGAGTTGTGGCGCCTCCTTTAGATCATCCTGGTGGCAGCTCCCGCAGGAGGCTTGCAGGAAATGAGCAGGGAGGATGGGTTTTTCCCAATCCGGCGTGGTTTCGTGTGCTTCAGCTACTTCGGTCGCTAAACCCTGGCCGCGATGGCAAATGGTACATCCCCAGTCGCGAACACCATGGTAAATGGGCGGGTGTGCGCGAAAGGGCTGTGGAACGGAAGCATCCGCCAGGCTCGGTTTGGTAATGCCCTGATGGCAGGTAGTGCAGCGGTCCGTCACGTTCATTTCCGGCAACCACACCTGATCAATGCTCGGACTGTAATCGGCAAGAAGCTTTTTCGTGTCCGGCCGGGTCTGTGCGTACTTCACGAACCAGCGCTTATAATGCTTCCACTCCGCACGAAAGTCCTTGAGGGGCGAAATCGCCAGCACGAGCACGCAAACGACCGTGGACAGAGCGAAGGCAAGCCGCAGCTTCTCCGACAACTTGCCCATGTCTTCAGGCGGCATGTGTCCCCCAGGGCCACACCCAGGACCACCCGGGGCCCCGGAAGAACGTCCCTACCACCGTCAGGCAAAGGACCGTCGCAATGAACCACGTCATGATCCACCAGGAGAGCGGCTTGGCGCGCAGTGCGCCCATCCGTCCGGTGGTTGCCTTCGAAAGATACGACGCCACCAGCAGACCCGCGACAAGCACGGTCGGCACAATAATTGTCCAGGCGTCCACTACCACCAGCACGATCAGCAATGCAACCACTACCCAGAGGACGATGCCAAATCGCTTGGAAGCTTGTTCGCTCCAAAGCGGCTTTCCTTCCACGTTTACGTTGAAGTAAGGGATCACGCTGAGCGCGATAACCACCAGCGTAGGGATCAGAAATCCGGCCACAAACGGCGGGAAAAAGTGGAGCAATTCCTGCAAGCCCAGAAAATACCATGGCGCCTTCGCCGGGTTGGGTGTGAGCAGAGGGTTGGCTAACTGCTCCAGGGGCGCATCCCAAATCAACGCAACTAGCACCATCGCGATGATCAGCACTTCGAAAACGATGGCTTCGCGCACCAGCAGGTGCGGACAGCTCATCACTTTGCGCTCACGTTCATCTTTCACGTTGGCAGAAGTATTGCGTGTAATGAAGACAATCCGGCGGGGTTCCTTCTTGGCGTCGGAACTGAATCCTGATTCGATTTTAGTTTTGTCCATCATCGTCTTTTGACCCCACCGTCAGTCCGCCGTCCTTCCGCACACGCCACAAATGCACGCCGATGAAGAGGAACGCCAGCAGCGGGAGAATGACCACATGGAGCACGTAAAACCGTAACAGCGTATTTTCGCCGACAATGTGTCCACCCAAGGCCACGAAACGAACTTCGCTTCCGATGACCGGCGCGGCGGAAATTATGTTGGTGCCCACGGTAACCGCCCAGAATGCCAACTGATCCCAAGGCAGCAGGTAACCCGTATAGCTCAGGAACAACGTGAGGAGCAGCAGAATGATGCCAACCACCCAGTTGAACTCGTGGGGTGGTTTGTATCCGCCGCGATAAAATACGTGAAACATGTGCCAGAACACCAGCAGGACCAATAGGTGCGCACCGACACGGTGCACGTTCCGCACAAACACTCCGTTCGACACCACGAAGCGCAGGTCCTTCATGTCGTAATAGGCCTTTGGCGTCGCGGGATGGTAATAGAACATCAGGAGCACGCCGGTCACCACCAATGTGATGAACAGCAACAGCGACAATGACCCTAGATAGTAGGCTGCCCGCACGCGCAACGATTTTTCTCTCACCTTCACCGGCAGCCAGTGCAAAAACAGGTTGCCGAATACCGCGAGGCTGCGTGTGCGGTTGGTGATGGCCGGGCCGCGCCGGAAGATGGACTTCCAAACCCGTGTGGTCCGGAGGCTCTCGAGAGCGGTATTAAACGAAGTGCCCATGGTTTTCCTCAGACCTTCAAGACCTGATCGGCTTTGGTGATTTGCAGCTTATCCACTTGCAACTCACCGTCGGCGGTCAGGTTGATCGCGTAGTGTGGTAGGGGGGGTGTCGCGGGACCGTCGATTTTTTTGCCGTTCGGCTGAAATTTGCTGCCGTGGCAGGGACAGGCAATCATGTTCGCTTCCGGTTTCCACTGAGTGATGCAACCAAGATGCGTGCAGACCGCCGAGACCGCGTAAAATCCCGCCGCAGTACGTACGATGTAGACCTGCTGGTCTTGCAGGAAGGTGACAGAGTTCACCGGGTAGAGATCCGGATTGCCGGCGCGAAAGGTAGTCGGCAGCTCGAACAGGACCTTCGGCGAAAAGAACTGATAGGTCAACGCCGCGCCGCCCAGACCGGCAACTCCTAGCGCTCCCAAGGTGATTTCGTTCAGAAAATCCTTTCGTGACACCTCCCGCTTTGCGTCTGCATTTGCCTGTGCCGGGTTTGCCTTATCGTCGCTCATGGATTCAGAACGATCTCCTCATGGGCTGCAAGCTGAAATCCTGGTCGAATACCTCAAAAGCTTCCATCGAAATGGTGTTCACAGGGCAGCGTTCCACGCACAATCCGCAGCGGATGCAGATGGTTTCATCCTTAACCATTACGGAGCCCTCAACCTGGTTCAGTTCTTCCGGCGAGATGTTCTGGAGGTCTAGACTGCGTAGCTCGCGTTCTTCGCCCAGGCGTTCCTTTTCTTCGCCGGTGAATGCGAAGTTCTTTAGCGGCACCAAAGACAGGCAGTTCTCCGGACAGACATCCACACAGCCGCCACAGAGGATGCACTCTGTCCCATTCGCCTCGGTGCCCTCGAAGATCGTATTGATCCAACACCGTAGGCAGCGGCTGGCTTCTCGACGCGCCTGCTCCTCGGTGTAGCCGCATTCCACTTCCGCCACGCCAGTGCGCCGTTCGATCGGCAGAGCAGGCACAGCCAGGCGTGAATACTCGTCGTAATGGGCAGCCATTTCGTGGTGGTCGAGCACGGTGATCCGCACGAATCTTTCTTTTGGTTTCCATTGCGGGCCGCGCAGGAACTTGTCGATCTGCAGAGCCGCCTTTTTGCCGTCGGCTACCGCATTGATGATCAGGCGCGGCCCGAACGCAATGTCGCCGGCGGCGAAAATACCGGGCGCAGTGGTCATCAGAGTGTCGGGATTGATCTTCAATGTGCCTTGGCATGTGGTTTCGATGCCGTCCTCGGGCTTCAGGAAGGAAAGATCGGAAGCCTGCTGGATAGCCAGGATCACCGTGTCACATGGAATCACGGATTCGGTTCCCGGCGAGAACTTTGGATTGAATCGCTTGTTTTCATCGAATACAGAAATGCATTGGATGACTTCGAGGCCGGTAAGCTTCCCATCCTTCCCCACGAACTTCGTTGGGCCCAAAGAAGGACGCAGCTTCATGCCCTCAAGCAAACCGTGTTCGATTTCTTCTTCGGATGCCGGCATCTCCGCGCGCGACTCCAGGCAGACCAGCTGCACATCCCGCGCGCCCATGCGCAACCCCGCCCGCGAAACGTTCAGGCACTCCTTCATGGCCACGTCCATTTCGCTGGAAGTTGGCTCATTCGGAACGCCGGCATTGGCCATGTCTGCCACAAGCTTCGCCTGCTGTTCCCGCATCGCCAACCGAGCCACGTCGATGGCCACGTTGCCGCCGCCGATCACAACGACCCTCTTGCCTATCTCAAACCGGTAGCCTAAGTTTACATTCAGGAGAAAGTCGATGCCTTTGACGACTCCGTCCAGGTCATTTCCAGGAAGACTCAACTCGCGGCTGCGGTTCAGTCCAAACGCCATCAGCACCGCCTTGTACCCTTGCCGCCGCAGGTCCTCGAGAGTGAAATCCCGGCCGAGCCTTTTGTTCAGCTTCAACTCTGGCCCGAGATCGATAATCTCGCGGATCTGCGCTTCCAAGACGCCGCGGGGTAAGTTGTACTCCGGGATGCCGAGGTGCATCATGCCGCCTGGCACTACCGACGCTTCAAAGATCGTCACCGGATAGCCCAGCAATGCTAGGTCGTGCGCCGCGGACATCCCCGCCGGACCAGAGCCAATAATCGCGACTTTCTCGCCAAGCTTAACGTTGGGCTTGCCGCCAAAAACGTCGATCGGATTCCTCGACTCCGGCCCATAGCGTTCAGTGACAAAGCGTTTCAGCGCGCGGATCGAGATGGGCGCGTCAAACTCGCCGCGGCGGCATGCGGACTCGCAGGGATGCCCGCACACGCGCCCGCAAATGGACGCGAACGGGTTGGGGATGCGGGCATAGCGATACGCTTCCGCGTATCTTCCCTGAGCAATGAGCGAGACGTACCGGCCAGCCTGTGTATGGGCTGGACACGCCTGCATGCAAGGGAAGTTGGACTCCAACCACTCTAAATCGACCAGTCTGGTTTGCGCCGTCACGTGTCGCTCTCCGGATCTGCGATCACAATGTGCACTACAAACACCCCGAGGAACGCAAAGAACCTAAGCACGTCAAGCTCGGGTTTGTAGAACGTTGGTTGGGTCATATGTCAGCAGACCTGACGCGTGGCTTGAGCGGCTGAGTGCTGCGGGTCGGAGACTGGCGAATTTGTCCACCGAGCCTCCATGAGTTGGTCGGTTCCCGATATGCGTGAGATGACGAACTCACCGCCGGCTTGATGTTGCCAACTCTCTGCTGTTGCAGTGCAACGTTCGCTGCTGTGAAAGCAAGTGTGGAAAACACCAAAACGAAGAGCAAGCCGATTAGCGGGTTCATAGATCATTGAGTGTTAAGCATCTGTAATTCCGATATGTAAGGTCCCTGTTTTCAGTCTGGAACCTGCAAATCTTTCGGAGTATGTGCACTGATTTGGGCCCACTTGAATCGGCAATCTACCAGAAAGACGCCATTTGAGACGCCTCACTAACGCAAAACTGACGCGAGAAATAACGCGGGATAACGCCAGCACAATCCGTTCCGCTGGGACCTTTTCCACCCCCCTTCGGTGATGTCGCCTAACAGTGCTATGCCACTGATTCTTAAGCAACTCTGTCCGGATCTTTCCCAGATCTGGGCAGCATTCCGGACATCGTATGAAAGGCTGTTCCCCTATCGGTACGCGTTAAATCAACGAAGGCTGGAGGGCGCGGCAGGAAGAAAGCGGACTGAATTCCTCGGGGCTAAATTGTCCAGTGCTCATTGCTGAAGCCTCCCGCACCATTACCCCTCGGAGGGCGTCGGCAATTGATCCTGGGACAAGCCAGGGATGCCCGTGTTGAAGCCCATGCGAACCTGAATCTACGCACCATTACGCCTCGGAGGCGGTTCGCGACTGATTCTAGGGCTTGCTAGCGCCTCGGGCAGATATGGGCTGTCGCAGTAGCAAGCATCCAGGCTGGACGTCGGCATCACTCGATGCCGTCCGTAGTGCTCATCTTCGTCTCACTAATTTGGAGCATGTCCAAATCGTCGGCATAGTGCCGTGGAGGTTGAGACAGCGGATTCCTGCTAACCCATTGAAAACAAGATCATAAGATTTGGCGACCATTCTGGCAGCTGGAATGCGTTTGCCCTTTCGGGAAATCAGGCAGGGTCCAGCGCGGGGGAACTGAACAGCGATAGAGTTCCGGCCGACTGGGACCGAAAGGGCGGTAGCTTGTCCCAAACTCGTTGAAAGGCATCCATGAGCACCTCGGAACAGTGGTTCGCTCTTCGAGTGAAATCGCACTGTGAGAAAGTAGTTTCCACGATCGCCCGCAACAAGGGGTTCGAGGAGTTCTTGCCACTTTACCAGTGCCGCCAGCGGTGGTCAGACCGCTTGAAGTTGGTCGATTTTCCACTTTTCCCCGGGTACGTGTTTTGCCGATTGGACCCGCAGTACCGGCTCCCGCTATTGACCATTCCCGGGGTTCTCCACTTTGTGGGAATCGGAAAGGTTCCCGCTCCCATCGATGAGGAGGAAATCACCGCGATTCAAAGTGCCGTAGCGTCCGGGCTGCTGACTGAACCGTGGCCCTTCCTGGAGGTTGGGCAGCGCGTCCGGCTCGATGACGGACCTCTGGCTGGCCTGGAAGGCTTCCTCGTCGAAGTTCGCAAGCGATACCGGGTCGTTGTCTCCGTAACTCTTCTGAAAAGGTCGATGGCGGTGGAAATCGATCGTGAGTGGGTCGAGCCGCTGGACGCTAGCGGGCGCCGCATGGCGATCCCGATCAGAAGCTCACTGGTCGCAAATCCTTCGCGTATGTAAGTTCAAATTCTGCCGTAATTCTCTAGTCATCAGCGCTGCCTAGAATCGTCAGGTAGCGTTAAAGCAAACCTCGGCACGCCAGTTTTTCCCACGCCAAAGCGAGGGCTTTCCTGGGGAATGCCATGCTGTATCGGAGATCGATTAGGCAAACAACCCAGGCTCCGTACTGGTACGCGAGCAGTACAAAAGCCCGAATTTGGCCCTACATCGGGAATGCCCTTCGAATGCAACGTAACTTATAGTGGCCTCACTATGAGGTATCGTCACTCTTCACTTATCAACCAGTTTCAACAGCGATAGGAACGGTGAACTTGTGTTGAACAACATGCTCCGTCTTCGAGAAAACCCCCGGTTAGCACAGCGCTCTTCCATTGCTCCCAATGAACCCGAAGATTTTGGGATGCTCCCCCAGGAAATATTCATGCGATTGCTCCGATTGGAACGGAAAAGAACCGAGCGTTCCAACCGGCGTTTTGTGCTGATGATTCTTGAACCTGGCGAGCTTCTGAAATTTGGCGACCCAGAAGACACTCTCGACAAGATTCTGCGTGCATTGTCGCAGGCAACCCGCGACACCGACCTGAAAGGATGGTACCGGCACGGAAGTGCTATAGGAGTCATTTTTACCGAGATTGCTGCCGACGACGAAAACTCGGCTGTGCGGGCCCTTTCTGCAAAGGTCACCGACACGCTTTATGACGCACTGAGGGTTGAGCAGATCAACCAGATCAGCCTCTCTTTTCACGTCTTTCCCGAAGATTGGGATAACGATGGCCCGGATGGGCCAGCCAACTCGACCTTGCACCTGGACCTGGCAAGCGGCACCCACAAGAAGCGGATCTCGGCTCTCCTGAAGAGGTTGATTGACATTGCGGGAAGTCTTGCCATCCTGGTCCTTTGTCTTCCAGTACTGGCCGCAATTGCGATCGCGGTCAAGCTGACCTCGAAGGGCCCCATCCTCTTCCGCCAAACCAGACTAGGCCAATACGGAAGGAAGTTCACGTTCCTCAAATTCAGGTCCATGTACTTCGGTAACGACCACGCAATCCATGAAAACTACGTGAAGCAATTTATCGCAGGCGCGGCAGGGACAGAACAAACTGGACCAAACCAGAAAAAGCAGTTCAAGTTAGTCTCGGATCCAAGAGTCACACGCGTGGGGCAATTCCTGCGGAAGACCAGCCTGGACGAACTGCCGCAATTGCTCAACGTCCTTGGCGGCGAGATGTCGCTGGTAGGGCCGCGACCTCCGTTAATGTACGAGTTCAAACACTACGACTTATGGCACAAAGAGCGCCTCATGGCGATGAAACCGGGCATCACCGGCCTCTGGCAAGTTGAAGGGCGAAGCAGGGTGAAGTTCGATGAAATGGTTCGCATGGACATCCGGTACGCCAGGTCCTGGTCGTTGTGGCTGGACATTAGGATTCTGCTCCGGACACCGCTAGCAGTCATTTCCGGAGCTGGCGCGGCTTGAAACTGGAACTAGGATGATTCGAGTTGGCATTATCGGTTACGGCTATTGGGGGCCGCAAATTGCGCGCAACTTCAACGGCGTAGAAGACTGCAAAGTCTCCGTAATCTGCGACAAGAGCCCGGCCGCTCAAACGCGGATTCAGCACGCATATCCGAGTGCGCGTGCAACGGGCGACGTTTCGGAAGTGCTCCGCTCGCCGCATGTCGATGCCGTCGCTGTAATCACGCCCGTTTGGACACACTTCGAGTTGGCCAAGGCAGCCCTCGAAAACGGGAAGCATGTCTTTGTCGAAAAACCGTTTACATCGACCTCTGCGCAAGCCGAAGAGCTGATCGAGTTGGCCATGAAGAAGCATCTGACGATCATGGTCGATCACACCTTCCTGTTCACGGGTGCGGTCAAGAAGATCGGGCACTTGCTCGAGGACGGCACTCTGGGCAAGCTCTTCTACTACGATTCCATCAGGGTTAACCTGGGCCTGTTCCAGCACGACGTTAACGTCATCTGGGACCTTGCCCCTCACGACCTTTCCATCATGGACCACCTCGTGAAGTCGAGACCAGAATACCTGGCGGCAACCGGGCAAAACCATGTGAATAGCCACCAGGATGTCGCTTATATCACCGTCTACTTGAGCGACAACGTGATTGCACACTTCAACGTCAACTGGCTGTCGCCGGTCAAGGTGCGCACGACTCTCTTGGGAGGCGAAAAGAAGATGGTGGTGTGGAACGACCTGGATGCCGATGAAAAAATCAAGGTCTACGACAAAGGCGTGGACATCAAAAGCCGCCAGGGTGTTTACGAGTTGCTTGTCAGTTATCGCACGGGTGATATGTGGGCTCCCAAGGTCGAACAGACAGAAGCCCTGGCCTCGGAAATCCGGTACTTCATCGACTGCATTACGCGTAACGAAGTGCCCTTCAACGATGGAATCGCCGGCTTGCGTGTGGTCAAGTTGCTCGAAGCGGCGGACCGATCGCTCGCAGATATGGGTGCGGCGGTACGCCTATGAGTGAGTATCTGTGCATTGCACCTGACGTGAAGCTTGGGAAAAACGTAAAGTTTTCCAAGTTCGTTAACCTCTACGGCTGCGAGGTTGGCGACAACACGAAAATCGGCGCTTTCGTCGAGGTCCAAAAGAACGCAAGAATCGGAAAGAACTGTAAGATCTCCAGCCACACGTTTATCTGCGAAGGGGTAACGATTTCAGACGAGGTATTCATCGGACACGGAGTAGTATTCATCAACGATACCTACCCAAGAGCTACTAGCGGGACAGGGGAACTGCAGACGGAACAGGACTGGAAGGTCGAGACCACTCTCATCAAGAAGGGCGCCTCCATCGGATCAGGCGCTACCATCCTTTCGAACATTACGGTTGGGGAGAGGGCGATCGTGGGGGCCGGCAGCGTGGTGACAAAGAGCGTTCCGGACCACGCGATCGTAGCCGGCAATCCGGCGAAAGTGCTGAGGGTGATGGCGGACGCGGTGGGAGAGAAGAGCAAATGACGACAAACGGCAAGATTCCATTCCTGGACCTAGTGACTCCCCATGAGGAGCTAAAGGAAGAGCTTTGTGAGGTCTTTGCCGCGGCTCTAAAGACCGCTGCGTTTGTGGGCGGTGTCGCGGTCGAAGGCTTCGAACGAGACTTCGCCGAATTCTGCGGCACGGAGCACTGTGTGGGCGTAGCCAGCGGCACGGACGCGGTGCGATTCGCTTTGATGGCGGCGGGTCTCAGGAAGGGGGCTATCGTCGTTACGGTCCCGAATACATTCATCGCCACGACCGAAGCGATCACGCAGGCCGGTGGACACCCCGACTTCGTGGATATCGATGAGCGCACCTACAACATGGACCCCGAGAAACTGCGGGAGTACCTGGAAGTGCAGTGCTTCGTCGATCCGACCTTCGGGGAGCTGATCAACCGGAAGACCGGACGGCCCGTGGGAGCCGTGGTTCCCGTACACCTGTACGGACAGACCGCGGACATGGATCCGATCCTGGAATTGGCCGAACGCTATAAGCTAATAGTCGTCGAAGATGCTTGCCAAGCGCATGGGGCGGAATACTTTTCAAAGACGGAGCACTGCTGGAAGAAGGCGGGTTCAATGGGCTTGGCGGCAGCCTTCAGTTTCTATCCGGGGAAGAACTTGGGTGCATGCGGAGAAGGAGGCGCGGTAACCACCGACGACGCAGAGCTGGCCCGAAAGATCCGGATGCTGCGAGACCATGGCCAGGCCCAGAAGTATTATCACGACGTTGAGGGATACAATGGCAGACTGGATGCAATTCAAGCTGGAGTTCTGCGGGCCAAGCTCCGACACTTGGTGGCGTGGAACGAACAGCGCCGGCAGTGCGCCAAGGGCTACAGGGAAGTGCTCGGTTCGACTGAGCAGGTAGTGCTTCCCATGGAGCCTTTGTGGAGCAAGGCCGTGTACCACTTATATGTGGTCCGAGTTAACAACCGTGAGCAACTCCAACGCCACCTGGCGGATGCGGGCATTGGCACTGCAATTCACTATCCAGTTCCGCTCCATTTGCAGAAGGCATATGCAAAGTTAGGCTATCGGTCGGGAGACTTCCCCATAGCGGAGCGTTGCGCATCCGAAATAGTTTCGCTGCCGATGTTTCCGGGCCTGAGAGCTGAGGAACAGAGACGAGTCGCAGAAGTCGTGAACGCGTCTGTGAGTCACAGTTCCACAAGTAAGTTGGCACGAGCGGCGTCCAGCGCCGCCGAATAAGTGGCCGACGGTATCGGAGAGGTCGCTGTTGGCAAGGCAGCGGTCGGCTTGCTGGCCGCGGTGGGTCAAACCATCCGGGGGTTCGAATCCCTTCCCTCTCCGCCACGTTCTGTATATGAGCCTGTGTTACGAAGTCCCTTTTGGCACAATACTATAATAGAATGATAATCCCCACTCACGGATCGATTACCCAGCCGGACTTGTCCAGACGACATACATCTGATGCGGCGGCTGTTGCTTCGGCGTGGGCGAGGGATTTGGTGTCAGTCAGTTGGGAGTGAGGATTTCGCACATGCAGGCTGGAGGGCGTAACATCATCGTCTCCGGGAGAGCCATTCGGACCGCCCGGATAGACGGTGACCAATATCACTTTATAGAGGATCCCGAACCAATACTGGCGGAACTCCGAAGATCTGGCAACCGTGTGGATCTGTTCACATTCATGCAGAAGCTACCCGACAGTTCGCCACGGTACAGCTACCCTATGGAGTGGGACAATATGGCCGTACTGCCTGTCTCCACGTTTGACCACTGGTGGACACAGCAGATCGGGTTCAAGGCACGGAACAAAGCCAAGCAAGCTGAAAAGAAGGGAATTGTGGTCCGAGAAGTACCCTTTGATGATGTCCTCGTGCGGGGAATTTGGGAGATTTACAACGAGTGCCCTGTTCGTCAAGAAAGGCTGTTTCCTCACTATGGCAAGAGCCTTGAAGCCGTGCGCGAGGTGAGTGCGACATTTCTTGACTCAAGCATCTTTGTCGGAGCATTTGATGCCGAGAAACTGGTCGGATTCATCAAGCTTACTGCTGACGAGTCTTGGACTCAGGCCGGGATCATGCACATAGTCTCGTTGCTCGGGTACAGGGATAAGTCGCCCACGAATGCGCTGATCAGGCAAGCCGTTCGGTCTTGTGCTGATCGAGGTATTTCTTACTTGGTTTACGCGCAATTCGCTTACGGGAAGAAGCTGCGGAGCAGCCTAAGCGATTTCAAGGAACGGAATGGCTTTCGACGCGTTGATATCCCTCGCTATTACGTCCCGCTGACTCGTTGGGGCTCGCTCGCTTTTGCCATGCGGTTGCACCACCGACTGGCTGAGCGAGTACCAGAGCCCGTGGCGGCAACACTACGCGAATTGCGGAGCGCCTGGTACCAACACAAGTTCCAGCTGAAGCCGGAAGCGCTTTAGGGAGTTCGGAATTGCCAGGAATCGTCGGCCTTATCACCGATCTTCCAAGACTGAGCGCGGAGAGCCAGTTGCTCAAAATGGTGGAGTCCCTTTGTCACGAGCCATTTTACGTCAGCGGCACCTGGGTTGACAGCGCACAGGGTGTTTACGTGGGATGGGTGGCACGGCAGGGGTCCTTTGCCGATGGTATGCCGCTACACAACGAGCGCCGGGACGTCACGCTGATTTTTTCTGGCGAGGAGTTTCCCGAACCGAGCCTGATTACGTCGCTTCGACAACGCGGCCATGCAGTTGCCCCGGAAGGACCGTCATACTTGGTGCATCGGTACGAAGAGGAGCCCGACTTTCCCAAAGGATTGAATGGCCGGTTTCACGGCCTGACGGCCGACCGGACGCGCGGAACGGTGATGCTTTTCAATGACCGGTTCGGTTTGCAACGGATTTATTACCACGAGGCGAAGGATGCTTTTTACTTTGCAGCAGAGGCAAAGGCGATTCTAAAAGTTCGACCGGAGTTACGGTCCACCGATGCTCGCGGCCTTGGAGAATTCATCGTTTGCGGGTGCGTGCTTGAGAACCGGACTCTCTTTTCGGGCGTCCATGTCCTCCCCCCCGGTTCAGCTTGGCATTTCCGCGGCGGAGCGCTGGAGAGAAAAGCAGCCTACTTCGAGCCGCGCGAATGGGAAGAGCAGCAGCCGCTCAAGCCGGAACCTTATTACGCTCGCCTTCGAGAGGCCTTTGTCGGTAGTCTGCCCCGCTACTTCAATGGGCACGAACGCGTCGGCGTCTCGCTGACTGGTGGCCTGGACACACGGATCATCATGGCTTGGCGCAAGGCGCCGCCTGGCTCCCTGCCCTGTTATACGTTCGGCAGCATGTATCGAGACAACCAGGATGTGCTGTTGGCACGCAAGGTTGCAAGAATCTGCGGTCAGTCGCACCAGGTTATCACGACCGGTGCGGAGTTTTTATCACGCTTTTCGCATTATGCTGAGCGCTCGACCTACCTTACGGACGCCTGCGTCGACCTTAGCCGCTCTCCGGATCTCTATGTAAACGAGAAGGTTAGAGAGATAGCGCCAGTGCGGATGGTTGGGACCTACGGAAGTGAGATTCTTTTGCACGCGGTGATGTTTAAGGCGACATACCCTGCTGAGGGACTGTTCCGGCCCGAAATATTGTCCCATATCTATGCCGCTAAGAACACTTACGACACCAGCCTGAAGGCCCACCCGGCCACTTTTGTCGCTTTTCGCCAGTCGCCCTGGCACCACTATGGTGTGCTCGGCCTCGAGCAGACTCAGGTAGCCGTTCGTTCGCCGTTTCTTGACAACGATGTTGTGAAGACAGTGTACAGGGCTCCTGGCTCGGTTGCCATTAACGAGGAAGTTAGGCGACGCCTCATTCGGGACGGCAACCCGATCCTGTCTGATCTGCGCACCGATCGTGGAATCGGCGGACCCGCCTCCTTCCTCAACCACGCCTGTCTGGAGTTAACATTTAAGGCGGAGTACGCCTATGACTACGGTATGCCGCAGTGGATCGCCCAACTGGATCGCTTGTTCTCGCCGCTTCGCTTGGAACGCCTTTGGCTCGGTCGACACAAGGTGTTCCACTTTAGGGTGTGGTACCGCGACGCCTTGGCGAATTATGTGAGCGAAATGCTGCTCGACCGCCGCTCCTTAGGACGCTCATACTTAGTCCCCAAAACAGTCAAACAGATAGTCGACCAGCATCTTAAAGGCACCCGGAATTACACGACAGAGATTCATAGACTGCTCACCCTGGAACTGGCACACCGACTCTTCGTGGACTAAAGGTTAAAACGCAGTGGGGCTTCAACCTACAAATCAAGCAGCGACTAAGGTGCTGGGCGAAACAGCCACCTTAAGGAAAGTAGAAATTCTGCAAGCCGTCCTCCGATTCGTGGACTGGCTCAACCACTACGGAGAGGTTTCCTATGATTTCCAGACTTTCTACGCGGGTCGTCTTGGGCAGCGTGTAAAAGCGTTATATTACAGAAAGCCTCTCTTGGGAACGCTCGCGGTCTCTCCTATTATTTTCTGCGAGGCATTCCTACCGTCTACCCGCAGGCTATATTGGAAGCCTCAGCGTTTCCCGATAGCGGATGCCCATTACGCCATGGGCTTCTTCCGCCTTGCGAGGGTTCTTGAACAAGACCGATATGCCAGCCGGGCATTACACTTTCTTGAGATCCTCGATCAGACCAGATGCACAGGCTACGATAACTACTGTTGGGGTTATCCATTTAACTGGGAAACGGTGCGCGGCACGATCACGGAAGGCACACCGCTCATAACGACGGTACCTTACGTCTACGAGGCCTTCAAAGAAGCGTATCAGATCGACGGACAGGATAGATGGTTGCGGATTATGCGCTCGATCGCTCAGCACGCTCTCCTGGACTACAAAGACTTCGAGACCTCCCAAACCGCCTCTACATGCTCGTATACTCCAAACCCCGAGGATTCTGTCCGTGTCATTAATGCGAATGCCTATCGCGCGTTTCTCCTTACAAGCGCGGCGTGCGAGTTCTCAGACGACCGGTACCGAAAGGTCGGGCAGAGAAACCTCAACTTCGTGATCGAGTCTCAGAATCCCGATGGTTCCTGGTATTACGCCAACGATGGCAAGAGACACTTTATCGACCACTTTCACACTTGTTTCGTGCTAAAAGCACTTGCAAAAATTGAGGGACTTACAGGTGATCCGAAGTGCAGCAGCGCGATTGAGCGCGGCGTCGGGTACTACATCCGAAATCTGTTTGACGAACGCGGGTTGCCCAAACCGTTCTCTCGTCCTCCTCGATTGACAGTATATCGACGAGAACTGTACGACTATGCGGAGTGCATCAACCTCGCAACATTGCTGCGAGGTCGATTTTCCAAACTTGACGATCTGCTATGCACTGTCCTCAACCATGTACTCACGGTGTGGCAAAAGCCTGACGGTTCGTTCAAAAGCAGGCAACTTCTCATAGGTTGGGACCACACGCCCATGCATCGCTGGGCTCAATCACAGCTTTTTAGAAGCCTCTCCTTCTGCCTCTCCGTTGGAGAGTAATGACAGATGCTCGTAGCTGGTGGGGGCGCGCCAAGGTCGCCCGACGCTTCAATCTAGTAAATCTAGTAAATCTCCCGAGCAAATCTGCCTCTCGAGAAAAGGAGATCTTCTGAAAGTCAGCGTCTTCGGTTTAGGTTATGTCGGCGCCGTGTCCGCGGCATGCCTCGCCCATGATGGGCATGAAGTCATCGGGGTTGATCGGGCCCGAGTAAAAGTTGACCTGATAAACAATCGCAAGCCGCCAATCATCGAAGCCGATATCCAAGAAATCCTTGCCGCCGCAGTTGAAGCCGGCCGGTTGCGCGCCGTAGAGGATCCCGTACATGCCATCCATGCGACGGACCTTTCTTTTGTTTGCGTGGGAACTCCAGCCCAGGCAAATGGCAACCTCGACTTGACCTATATCAGACGCGTCTGCGAGGAAATAGGCGGCGCCCTGAGGAGCAAGGCCAAACGCCACACCGTGGTAATCCGCAGCACGATTTTACCCGGAACGATGCGCCGCATTGTGATTCCCATATTAGAGGAGTATTCCGGCAAGCAAGCTGGTGTGGGGTTCGGCGTCTGCAATAATCCGGAATTCCTCCGCGAAGGCTCTGCCGTAATGGACTTCAGATTCCCTGCCAGGACCATCATTGGCGAGTTGGATTGCGCGAGCGGCGAACTGCTGGCTGGTCTCTATGCAAGTATTGATGCACCCCTCATCAGGACCGACCTAGAAACCGCCGAGATGGTTAAGTATATTGACAACAGCTGGCACGCATTGAAAATAGGCTTCGCGAATGAGATCGGGAATCTCTGCAAATCTGTTGCCGTAGACGGACACAGGGCTATGGAGCTAGTCTGCTTGGATAAGAAACTCAACATCTCTCCTGCATATCTGGCTCCCGGTTTTGCCTTCGGGGGCTCGTGCTTGCCTAAGGATCTGCGAGCACTGGCTTACACCGCGAAGCTCCACGACCTGGAAACACCAATCCTGAGTTCGATTTTGCGGAGCAATGACCTACAAGTCGCCAGAGGCCTGCAGCTCATCATGGGAAAGGGCAATACACGCATTGGTATTTTGGGTTTTAGCTTTAAAGCCGGTACGGATGACCTCCGGGAAAGTCCCATGATTGAGATCATCGAGCGCCTCATCGGCAAGGGCTATGATCTGCGCATCTATGACAAAAATGTGCAGATAGCGAAATTGGTTGGGGCCAATCGAGACTTCATTCTAAATAGGATTCCGCACATTTCCAGGCTAATGGTCGGGGACATCGGTAACATTTTGGAGCACGCCGAGACCATTGTGATAGGAAACAAGGATCCGGACTTTCGGACGATACTCGAACGGCTCAACAATAGGCAGTGCGTAGTGGATCTTGTCCCCACTGCGGGTTTCTCAGGCAACACTGCGGCATACGAGTGCATTTGCTGACGCTGTCCCCACGGCACGAGGTGGGCAATGTGTGACTATTCTGAGCCTCTATTGAGGCTTTGGGGTATCTTGTGAAGCGGAAAGCTCTCATAATAGTTCAAAACCAGTCAGTACCGCCCGATCCCCGTGTGTTGAATGAGGCCCGCTCGCTTAATGCGAATGGGTACGAGGTGACTGTGCTGTGTCCCCGGCGCAAGGGGTGGCCTCAAGGACATCAAGTGCTTGACGGAATTCGGATCTACAGACATCCCATGGCCCAAGAAGCCAATACTCCCCTGGGATATCTGTGGGAATTTGCCTGGTCCCTTTTTTGGGAGTTCCTGTACAGTTGGTGGATTTACACAAGGCATGGTTTCCATGTCATTCAGGCCTGCAATCCTCCAGACGATATTTTCGTAATCGCACTACCATTCAAACTACTCGGCGTTAAGTTCATTTTCGATCATCACGATGCCAGCCCAGAGGTGTACTCTGCTAAAGGCGGCAAGCGGACCTCGGTCATCAATGCCTTGCTTTGGTTTGAAAAGATGACATATCGCGTTAGTGATGCCGTCATCGTAACCAACGAAAGCTACAGAGGCCTAGCTACAAACAGAGGGTGTCTGACTTCAGATGATGTCTTTGTTGTTCGGAACGGGCCCGATCCCCAGAGTTTCAAACCTGTTGCGCCTAACCCCGATCTCAGAAACGGGAAGCGCTACCTAATTGGCTACGTGGGGTGCATGAACGTGCAAGACGGCTTGGATATCCTGGTAAGAGTGGCGCACCATATAAAGACGCTTGGAAGGCGGGATATCGGTTTTGTGTGCGTCGGTGGTGGGCCTGAACTTACACAGCTGGAGAAGATGGTCAAGGATCTGGACTTGGCCGATATGGTCACGTTTACTGGGAGGGTTCCTGATCGGGAGCTGTTAGACATCCTCTCGACGGCCGATGTGTGCGTAAATCCGGACAGGCCTTGCGAAATGAATGATATTTCGACCATGATTAAGATCATGGAGTATATGGCTCTCGGCAAGCCCATCGTCCAGTTTGATTCGAAAGAGGGCCGGTTTAGCGCCCGAGAGGCCTCTTTATACGCCGACAAGGTGAACCAGGTCCCGGATTTTGCTGAGAAGATACTCTGGTTACTCGATCGTCCCGACGAACGAAGAAGAATGGGAGAATTTGGGAGAATGAGGGTCGAGACGGAACTGGCCTGGGACCATTCTGTTGAGAATCTGCTTGCCGCTTATGAGCGGGTTTTCAGCAAGGGGTCACGATCCAAGGACAGTGGTCGAGCCGAGTACCGTGAAAAAGGGGACGGATTCGACCGAATGGCGAACCCGGCCGATGATTTACCGACCGGCGCGGCGCCGGTGACCGTGGACCGCGTCGATTGTACGCGAGCTTACCCATCGTACGTTCTGGTCACACCTGCTCGCAATGAACAGGCGTTCATCGAGAAGACGATCCACTCTGTGATTCACCAAACGCTCTTACCTCTGAAGTGGGTGGTCGTGGACGACGGATCGACAGACAGGACGGCTGAGATCGTAAGTTCCTATGTTACAGAGCACCCTTGGATCGAGTTGATCCAAATGCCGCAACGGCGTGATCGCAGTTTTGCCGCTAAGGCGAGTGCGTTCAAGGCGGGATACGAGAGGCTCAGCGGCATCTCATTTGACATCATCGGTAATCTGGATGGGGATATTTCTTTTGGCGAGGACCATTTTGAGTTTCTGGCGCGGAAGTTCTCAGAGGACCCTGCTCTTGGTGTGGCCGGAACAGTCTTCCGGGAGGAAGGGTACAGATCAGATAGAGATAGCTTTGAGGGGCGTGACCATGTTGCAGGTCAGTGCCAATTGTTCCGAAGGCAGTGCTGGGAACAAATCGGCGGTTACACCCCACACCGGGCCGGAGGGATCGACTGGATGGCTGTGGTAACGGCACGCATGATCGGCTGGAAGACCGAATCATTCCGAGAGAGGTGGTTCTTTCACTACCGGCGCCTGGGGACCGCCGAACGCGGAGTCCTCGCTTCTCTGTTCTCATATGGGGAGAAAGACTACTATCTCGGTGGACATCCGGTCTGGGAGTTGTTCCGCGTGGCCTACCGAGTCAGCAAACAGCCGTTCATTGTGGGGGGCTTGGCCTTGGGGCTGGGGTACTGCTGGGCTTTTCTACGTCGTGTACCTCGGCCGATTTCCGGCGAACTCATGGTTTTCCACCGCAAGGAGCAGATGACCAAGCTCCGGGCCATCCTTAAGTCCCTGGTGAGATTTAAACGCGTAGATAACTTCACGCTGGCGAAAAATTAAGTTTCATGCGCCTCTGTGAGGCGGTGCCTGATGTCGCCGGATGGCGATAACAGAGTATTCCTCGCTTTGTTATTCGAGTTCGAAAGTCAAGACGTATGTGTGGCATTTGCGGACAATATAATTTCGGGGATCCGGAGCCCGTCCCGCGCCGTGACATCGAGACGATGACCAGGACCCTCGTCCATCGAGGCCCGGATGACGATGGGTACTACATCAGCGGGCCCCTCGGCTTGGGTTTTCGCCGGCTCTCGATCATCGACCTTGGCGGCGGTCATCAGCCCATGTCGGACCGGGAGGAGTCCGTTTGGGTGGTCTTCAACGGCGAAATCTATAACTTCCGTGAGGTAAGGAGCGAGCTGGAGCAGCACGGGCATGTGTTTCGCACGAACTCGGATACAGAAGTTGTCGTGCATGGATACAAGCAGTGGGGCGACGAGGTGCTCAATCGCCTGAATGGGATGTTCGGCCTGGCGATTTGGGACGCACGGAGAAGGCGGTTGGTTCTGGCGCGAGACCCATTCGGAATCAAGCTGCTCTATTACAGAATCGATGGGGATCGTTTGTATTTCGGCTCGGAGATGCGCGCCGTTCGAGCCGCTATGGCGGAGCGAGCCGAGATCGATCCCACCTCGCTGAACCTGTTCCTGCGGTATCGCTATACGCCGTCCCCTTACACGATAGTCAAGGGCATTCACAAGCTCGCTCCTGGAACTAAGCTAACAGTCCAAAACGGCTCTTATGAGTTGAGTCGATGGTACAGATTCAAACCTACTCCTTTTGCACCGGCAAAGTCGCCCGCCGAAGCCAGGGAAGAGTTGCTCGCCCTTTACAAAGGGGCGGTGCGGCGTCAACTCATCAGCGATGTGCCAGTTGGCTTGCTCTTGAGCGGCGGAGTTGATTCGGGACTACTGCTTGCTTTGATGAATCTCAACGGGACCGCCTGGCCGACCTACACCGTAGGATACGGCTCAACCTTTGCTGACGACGAATTGGCGGACGCCGCAGAAACTGCCCGAATCCTGGGATCGAAACACACCGCGGTTACGATCACGAGATCGATTTTCGAGGAAACACTGCCGAAGATTGTCGATTCTCTAGAAGAACCCATCGCAACCTCCTCGATTGTTCCAATGTATTTCGTGTGCGAACGAGCCCGCCAGGACGTCAAAGTCGCTCTGGTTGGACAGGGGCCGGACGAATTGTTTGGCGGCTATCGGCGTCACCTCGGCGTACGGTATGACAGCCTGTGGGCAGGAGTGCCGGGTTGGATGCGCAGCGCGATCTCGTCCGGCATCGAAGCCCTTCCGCGGAATGAAACCCTGAAGCGGGGAGTGCAATCTTTGGCGATCCCGGACCGCATGAGCAGGTATCAGCATGTCTTGTCGCTCCTGCCGGGGGGCCAAGTCGACGACCTGTTCCAGTGCGGGTTGCTCGATGCCAAGGTGGGAGACACCATACTGGAGTGCTGGGCGAGCATGACCGATCTCATGTCGTCAACCGACGAGCTTGGCGGGCTGCAGTTCCTGGAAGTGCGATCGACACTTCCTGACGAACTGTTGCTGTACGCGGACAAGCTGTCGATGGCTCACGGACTGGAGCTTCGTGTCCCCTATGTGGATAAAGAGATCGTCGAATACGTCGAACGATTGCCGGCGAATCTCAAGGTGCGGAATTGTTCGGGGAAATGGTTACACCGACAAGTGTGTCGAAGTTATCTTCCCGAATCGATCCTAAAGCGGCGAAAACGCGGGTTCGCTTGCACCGTGGTGGATGAGTGGTTCCGTAGCGCTCTTGATAGCAAGATGGTCGAGACGCTCCTAGAGAGAGGCTCCCGGATCTATCAGTACCTTCAGGCGAGCGCAGTGCGCAAACTTTTTGACGAGCATGCCTCCGGCCGTCGCGACAATCATAAAGTTCTGTTTAGCCTCGTCGTTCTCGAGCAATGGATGCGGGGCCACGAAACGCCGGTAGCGGTGTTGAGGTAATGCCGTTTCCCGTCCCGCGAAGCGGGGCACCGAGGTCCGGACGTTTTCTTCTAGCTCCGAAGTGGTGCCCCAAAGCAGTCCTGGGCAACGCCCCAGGGAAGTTGTAGACGGAAGATACCAAGTGTGCAGCATCGAGTGATGACCCGGCGTGAATAGGGCGAGTGGCCGTCATTGACTAGGTTCGAACAGATGCCCTGGAAGCGGACCGTTTTAGACCTCCGCGGATTGTTGCCAGATGTCTACCAACTGCCCGCAGGCGTATTGTTCCCCTATGCGCACATCGTTGGCGATATCGGGCCGCTTTTAGGCACGTTTACATTAATACCGAGATCGGTAGGTTCAAATCGGATACTGACTTTCTACGGCCGGAAATGTCGGCCTTACAACTGTCGGAGTTGACCTATAACCAGTCCCGGGGGCGGGGGGATGGCCCGAGGGGCTGACTCAGACTCCCGTGCGGATCAAATTCATGGTGGAGGACCGAGCTAGATGCAGAGTAAAGCAGCAGAGTTGTTTGCGAGAACAAGTGGCGCGGAGATACCGGTTGCGGAACTCGCCGTGGTCGTACCAACCTTTAACGAGCGAGACAACATATCGGAGCTCGTGAGCCGGCTCGAGCAGTGCCTTCGGGGAAAAGCGTGGGAAGTGATTTTCGTAGACGACGATTCGACTGACGGAACGGCGGCGCGCATCCGGGAGATCGCGCGGCAGGACTCGCGCGTCCGCTGCCTTCAGCGAATCGGCCGGCGCGGGCTTTCCTCGGCATGCATAGAAGGAATGCTGGCAAGCTCGTCTCCGTACCTCGCCGTCATCGACGGCGACTGCCAGCATGATGAAACAGTCCTGCCCCGCATGCTGGAACTCCTAAAGAGCGGGGAAGCAGACGTCGTCGTCGGCAGCCGCTATACCGAGGGCGGTGGGATCGGGACCTGGAAAGCGTCTCGGGCCAAAATAAGCCGGTTCGCTACGCGTCTCAGCCGCGCCGTAATCAAGCACGATTTATCCGATCCGATGAGCGGGTTCTTCGCCATGCGCCGCGAAGTTCTGGAGCTTGCGGTGCGCAATCTCTCGAGCGTTGGTTTCAAGATCCTCCTGGATATAATCGCTTCCTGTCCCAAGCCGCCGAAGGTCAAAGAAGTGCCCTACGAATTTCGTAATCGCCGCGCCGGCGAAAGCAAGCTGGACGGCCAGGCAGTGTGGGGTTACTTGATGCTGCTCGCGGACAAGCTCATCGGCGGCGTTTTCCCGGTGCGCTTCGTCTCCTTTGCCTTTATAGGCGCGGTTGGAGTGTTTATTCATTTCGCATCGCTCGCTGTCCTCTTTCGCGCGCTGTCATTGACGTTCACCGCCAGCCAGGCCGGCGCCACGGCGGTAGCGATGACGAGCAACTTCACCCTGAACAACGCCCTCACTTACAGGGATATGCGCCTCAAGGGATCGCGGTGGGTGAAGGGGCTGATTTCCTTTATGGTTACGTGTTCTTTTGGCGCTCTTGCGAACGTCGGAGTCGCGTCGTACCTCTTCAAACGCAACACGTTCTGGGCGTTGTCCGCTCTGGCGGGAATCGTGGTTGGCACGGTTTGGAACTATGGGATGACAGCCACTTACATCTGGGAAAGACCCCGTCCAAAATCCAAGAGCTAGTGTTCATAACTGGAGATATTGATTGATGTTCGAAACCGGGCGGCCGCCAGCAATGCAGGTGAAAGACACTGAGCCGGCCGGCGGTGTGCCTATGCCCAAGCTCTTCAGGAGCAAATCCGTATTTCTCATCCTTCTCGCCGCGCTGGTCGCCAACGCTGCCATAGTCCTTTTGGCGCTGCCGGAGGTGAGTAGCTCTTTGAAGCCGACTTACAGCACGAGTTTCGGGGACCTTTACGACCTGATAGCCAGGAATCTGGACCAGGGAAACGGATACCGCGTAGAGCCCGGGATGAGCTATACCATGCTTCGGGAGCCGGCATACCCGTTGGTTCTGGCGGCGGTCTTTAAGCTCGCCGGCTACGGTATCCAGCAGGCTCGCGTAGTGTGCGTACTGCTGGCCTTTGGAGCCGCGTTGATTCTGCTGCAGCTTACCCGGAAGATCACCGGCGACGCGGTCATCGCGCTGGTAGCGACAGTTCTGTTCCTCCTTTACCCTGGCGTCCTTGTCGCTGAGGCGCGAGCGGGCATTGAACTCCCCTGCATTTTCACCGTGATGCTTTTTATGCTTGTGCTTTACTGCGCAGTGGAGAAAGGATGCCTGTGGCGGTATTGGTTAGCTGGTTTGTTGCTGGGGGTGGCGGTTCTGGTAAGGAGCCAGGTTCTGCTATTTCCGCCCCTCTTGCTAGTGTACCTCCTCCTTGCCGCGAGGGGCTGGGTTGAGCGAGGGAAGGTCGTCGAAAGGATTGCAGTGCTCGCCCTCGGGGCGGTGGTTGTAATGTCGCCATGGGTAATTCGTAATTACGTCCTGGTGCATCAGTTTGTACCGACGGCCTCGGTCCCGGGAATTTCAGCCCAAGAGGGGCTTTACACCTGCGAAAACGCCGCATCTGCCGAGCCGTTCTACCAGCTCCAAACGAGGGCCGGGTTCGAGCGGGCAGAATTCGCCAGGCAGCTGGGGCTGCCGTTCAGGGGCCCCTACTACCAACTGTTCTACACGCCGCATGACGAAATTGCGTTCAATCGCGCTCTGCTTAGTCATGTCTCGACCGAATACCGCAATCATCCGGAGCTTCTGGCCCGGTGCGCCGCGAAGAACCTCTTCTTCAACTTCTGGTTTCTCGGCAAGAGACAGCAGTCGACGCTGATGAACGTGGCGATGCAGGCGCCGCTGCTCGGACTGGCTCTCGGAGGCGTCGCGGTTCTGCGGAAGCGTGGGCTCTTGCGCAAGGCAGGCATAGTCTTGCTATACATCCTTTACATCCCAGCGGTTCAGGCCCCAATCATCGCGCACGCGCGCCACAGCGTGTTGATTGTCCCGTTTCTTGCAACTCTGGCCGCTGCCTCCCTCGTGTGGGCTTGGCGAGCACTGAGGACGAAGAATTCCGACGCCCCATTGCTGTAAACCTTCGCTCCAACAAGCGGCAAGCAAACGGCAGCGGTTATTGGTCGGTGGTGACTGGTCAGCGGTTAGGAAGCGGACGCGACGAGCAAGACTAACTTAGCAGAAGACAAGAGTCGAGACGGCTTGCGGGTCGGAAAAGACGAAAACCGGCAGTAAGTCTTTGCAGTCGCCGATTTTGGACTGACAATTGAACGGCTCAAAGAATGGCAATGGGCCTGCGGAAGCCGGCAATTCGATGCTCGTCACTCATCATTCGTACTTGCAGACCTGCCAGACCTGCCGCCTGCGCGCTGATTGCTGACCGGTCGTCACTTATCTCTCGCCAACTTGCCACTGCTCTGAACCCGTGCCTCCGCAAATAGCAACCGTCCTCTTCGCCGTCGGCATCGCTGGCCTCTTCTGGCTCGATCGTGACCGCTCCGCGCGCCCATCGAAGGCCCTCTGGCTGCCCATAATCTGGGTGTCGGAGGCCGGGTCGCGATCTCTCGCCGTATGGCTCGATATGGGCGCGCCAAAGGAAATTCCAGGTCAGATTCCCGAGGGCAGCCCGCTCGACCAGCTTTTTGCCGGCGCGTTAATGTTATTGGGAGCAATCGTTCTCATTCGGCGCCGCAGACTCGTGAAGGTTCTGCTCAAAGCCAGTTGGCCGATCGTGCTTTACTTTAGTTTCTGTCTGATTAGCCTCGTTTGGTCCGATTTCCCCGACTGGGGCTTCAAGCGATGGGTCAGGGCTTTGGGCGATTTGATCATGGTCCTGATTGTTGCTACAGACGCGCAGCCGACTGCGGCCTTAAGGCGCCTGTTTTCGCGAGTAGGGTTTGTACTGCTGCCTGCTTCTGTCCTTCTCATCAACTACTACCCGCAGCTGGGCCAGAATTATGACGCATTCGGAGCGCAGTCGTTCACTGGCGTCGCAACCAACAAGAATGTCCTCGGGAACCTGGTCTTCATTGTAGCGCTGGGTGCCTTATGGCAGACACTCAGTCTCGTCCGTGACAGGGGGGCGCCCAATCGCGCCCGTCGCCTGCTGGGCCTATGCACTTTGCTTGCTTTTGCCGTCAAGCTCCTGGTTGCGGCGCACTGTGCCACTGCCGTGGCTTGCTTCGTTCTCGGAGCGGGGTTGATGCTCGCCGCCTCCCTGCCACTCATCAGACACCGTCCCGCGGCCGTGCATGCGCTGGTTCTCGCCCTATTACTAGGTGGTGGTCTCGCCCAAGTCCTAGGAGCCAGGGCTGCAGTTACGGAGGCATTGGGAAGGAAGCCGGATCTCACCGGACGTACAGAAATCTGGAAGATCCTGATTCCGATGGCGCCTAACCCGATCGGCGGCGCTGGCTTCGAAACCTTCTGGGTGGGGCCCCGCGTCAAAAGAATTTTCATCGCCATTGGGGGACTCCAAATGACCAACGAGGCGCACAACGGTTATATCGAGGTATACCTGAACTTGGGCTTGCTTGGCTTGGTCTTCATCGCTTTGATTTTTGTTCAGGGCTATCGCAGAACTGTCAGTGTTTTTCGTCACGATAGCGCGTTGGGCGGTCTGCTGTTGGCTTATGTTGTCACGGCGATAACTTTCAACATCAGCGAGGGTGGCTTTAGAATGCTTAGCGTGGAATGGTTTTTCCTGCTTCTTTCGGTTGTGGCCGCGAGCCGGGCAACCGGCGTTGCCAAGTGCCCGCCGCGGTCGCCCAGACGACTCCCTGAGTCAGGCTCGGTGGCCGAAGCGAATTGGCATCCCCTTTTAGAAATGACGGGCCAGCAGAGATCATGCGCGCAGCCGACCAAGCGCGGTGCCAGCCTGTATACATAAAAAGGCGCCTTAGCGCCGACCGAAATTCGTCGATGCAGGTCCCGAGCTTAATACGGCGCTGAAGCGTTGTCCATTGTTGCCCATTAAATTGTGGGTAATCTGGAGGGACGTGGCTTGATCTTTTTACTCCTCTTGCCTTATCTGGGAGCCGATATTTCTACTGCTCTTATCTTTGGCGGGTGGGCCGATGGTTAGGGATTCGGGTCCAGAATCGAGCAGTTATTATGCCTTTGGCCTCTCCCTAAGAAGAGTGATGCACTAGGAGCACAATTCCATGGGTCGATTACGTATTTTAGTGTTGGGGCCGGACTGTAATCCCGAGGGTATCAGCATTCCTTTTGTCACCTATTCTCATGCGGCAGCGCTCGCCGAGCTGCATGATGTCACCTTGCTCGCTCGATCGCCGGTAGAGGATGCTCTGCGGCGCGCAAAAGCGCCGTTTCACGCCATCGAGGTGGTCCGGATGCCATTGCTCGAGCGCATCTATGCCTGGAGTTTGCGACGGTTCTTCAGATATAACTATGCCAGCCAGGCGTTGACCGCTTTCGGCTATCCCTTTTACCTTGCTTTTGAATTGCTGGCCTGGCGGCAGTTGCGCCGCCGCATCTTTGCGCGCGAGTTCGATGTCGTACTGCGAGTCGTACCCATGACGGCAGTGTTGCCGAGTCCCTTCGCTTTCTTCCTGCGGAACGGGCCTATACCCTTCGTGATCGGGCCGATTAATGGTGGACTCCCTTTTGTGCAGGGTTTCAGCCAGGCCAATAACCAGAAGGAATGGATATCTGGCTTGAGGAGTCTATACCGGTTCCTGCCTTTTGCTCGGTCTACCTACCGCAACGCGGCAGCGATTATAGCCGCTTCGTCCCAAACCTGTGCCGAGTTTGCCGCATATCGCGACAAGCTGTTTTTTGTCCCGGAGCCTGGCGTCGGTCGTTCCCTGTGTTCCGACGACTCGCGCACTCCGGAGCCCGGCGCCAAGCTTGAGCTGATCTTCGTCGGAGGGCTGATCCCCTGCAAAGCTTGTGATCTCGCGCTTCGCGCGGCTGCTCCCCTTTTGCGAGACGATTTCGCCCGCTTCAGCATCCTCGGCGATGGCCCGGAGCGGAACCGCCTCGAGCAGCTTGCGAAGTCCCTTGGAATCGACAAGGCTGTGGCCTTCTGTGGTTGGGTTAGTCATGCGGAGGTTCTCGGTCGCTTAAGATCCGCAGATGTCCTGGTGTTTCCATCGGTTCGCGACTTCGGTGCAGGCGTGGTCTTTGAAGCTCTCGCGAACGGCACCGTACCTGTGGTTGCGGACTTCGGCGGGCCAGGAGATATCGTTCATTCCGGAGTGGGGTACAAGGTGCCTCTTACCAACGAGTGTGAATTCGTGTCAGAAATGGAAAAGATTCTGACCCACCTCGCGCACGATCGGCATCTTCTCAATCGCTTACGACAGCAAGGCATCTCCTACGCTCGGGAATGCCTGACTTGGGATGCGAAAGCGCAGAGCACGACTCGGGTCCTGAATTGGGCCGTGCGCCGGGGTCCGAAACCGGATCTCCCGCCGCCCAAGGTGCTGCGCCTGGAGCGTGCGAGCTAATCTTGAGAAGAGTAACCCAGGAGCCAACAGCGGAAATTGATCTACGCGCCGCAGAGGCCTCTCTGGTTGCTCGAGCGGCCCGACGAACGAAAGAGAATGGGAGAAACTCGGAAGAAGGAGGGTGGAAATGGAACTCGCGTGGGAGCACTCAGTTGAGAATCTGCTCGCCGGCTACGAGAGGGCTTTTAGCGTGCGGACGCGGTCTGCGGGCTTGATCCGGCGTGCGCATGGGCAGAAAGCAGACCAGGGCCGCCAGCTAGCGATGGCGGGCGACGATGCCGGTGCAGGCACGGTGCCGGTGAAACCGGATGGCGTGGATCAGGACTACTCGTTGCCGTCTTACGTTCTGATCACCCCTGCTCGCAATGAAGAGGCGTTGATCGAGAAGACGATCGAGTCCGTGGTTCGTCAAACGATTCTACCCCTGAAATGGGTGATTGTGGACGACGGATCGACGCACAAGACACGTCATATCGTGGGCCGCTATCTCGAAGACCATCCGTGGATCGAGATGGTTCAAAGGCCGCAGCGAAAAGAGCGCCACTTCGCGGCCAAGGTGGATTCTTTCAACGTCGGCTTTCAACGCGTGAAAGACCTCCCTTACGAAAGTCATCGGCAATTTGGACGCTGACATTTCCTTCGACAATGACTTTATGGAATTTCTGCTGAGGAAAATGTTGAAGGATCCTCACCTCGGTGTGGCCGGTACGATCTTCAAAGAAGAAGGCTACAGTTCGGAAACCGACAGTTTCGAAGGTCGCAGCAACGTTCCGGGTCAGTGCCAATTGTTTCGAAGGCAGTGCTGGGAGCAAATCGGCGGCTATATCCCGCATCGAGCCGGAGGAATCGACTGGATGGCGGTGACCACTGCGCGCATGATGGGCTGGAAGACCGAGTCATTCCGGGAGAGGTTCTTCTTCCACTACCGGCACCTGGGAACGGCGAAGCGGAGTGTGCTCTCGTCGTGGTTTTCTTATGGGGAGAAAGACTACTACCTCGGTGGGCATCCGGTCTGGGAACTGTTCCGAGTGGCCTACTGGATCGCCTTTAAGCCGCCTTTCATCATCGAGGGCGTGGCGGTAGGACTGGGCTATTGTTGGGGCTTTCTTCCCCCACCCCGCGCCCAGTGTCTCGGGAACTCATGGCTTTTCACCGTAAAGAGCAGATGTGCAAGCTCAAGGCCATACTCAAAGCTCTCATGATGGGTAAGCAGATTGATAGTTTCAATGTCGGAGGTTAACCCCGTGCAACGCGTTTCTCTCACCGCTCCTTTTGAGGTTTTCGAGAAATCGGAGATTCTTCAGGGAATCCACCAGCGGTTCGAAAAGCAGGCGCAGAAGTATCCTTTGCGCACCGCGACCAAGGATCCTGAACAAACGTTAGCTTATGCGACGCTCAACGACGCGGCCAACAATATCGCCCAGACGATCCTAAAGAAGAAGGGGCCCATGGCCGGTCAGGTAGCGTTCGTACTGGAGAACACTGGATCTGCGATAGCCACCCTCATCGGCATTCTCAAGGCCAACAAGTCCTATGTACCCCTAGATCCATCCTTCCCGAAGGAGCGAACGGCATATATGTTCGACTACTCCGAATCGGAACTGATCCTCACGGATTATGCTCATCGCGATTTGGCCGCGGCCGTTGCGGGGAGGACAGTTCCTGTCCTCCTGATTGACGATGTTGACATCAAAAAGCCTGCCGAAAATCCTGATCTCAAAATCGATCCGATGTGCATGGCATATCTGTTATTCACCTCTGGTTCGACGGGAAAGCCAAAGGGCATCGCGTTTTGCCATCGTAACCTACTGCATACGACGATGTGCCTCATTAACAACCTGCAGATCAGTGCGGATGATCGCATGACGCAGCTCCACTCAACGAGCTTTGCCGCATCAGTGGTGGACATTTATTGCCCCCTCTTGAACGGTGGTAGCGTTTATCCGTGGGACGTCAAGACCCGGGGAATCGCGGGGCTCTCCAGTTGGCTCCAGAGAGAAGCGGTCACCTGCATACAGTGGATTCCGACGCCGTTCCGGCAGCTGATGGGAAGTCTCAAGGAAGGGGAGCAATTCGGGAGTGTTAGATTTGTCGTTATGGCGAGCGAGCCCTTGACGCGCCGAGAGTTTGACCTGTATCGAGCCCACTTTCCAAACGACTGTACCTTAGTGAATCAAATTGGCACGAGTGAATCGTACAATTACTATCTGTTCTTCGCTAACAAGGACACGATTTTCGAGGGGAGTAATGTTCCTGCTGGTTATCCGGTGTCGGGGGATCGAGAGGTACTCTTGCTGGATGAGAATAGGGCTGAAGTTGGACCTGGGCAGATCGGCGAGATCGCCATCCGAAGCGAATTTATGTCGTTGGGATATTGGCGAAATCCCGAACTTACTGACAAGGCCTTTCTGAGAGATGATAACGGAACGGCAAAGAAGATCTACCTCACTGGTGACCTCGGCAAGCGGTTGGATGATGGGTGCCTGATCCATCTCGGGCGGAAGGACTTTCAAGTAAAAATTCGTGGTTATCGAATCGAGTTGCCCGAGGTGGAAATTGCGTTCAAGAACTTCAAGCATATTCGCGATGTTGCCGTTGCCGCCCAGCCCGACCGCGATGGAGAGCTGAGACTTATTGGCTATTACATCAGCGACAACGGCAAGGACTTCAGTGTTACCGAACTGCGGCGGGAACTTGCGACGAATTTGCCGGATTACATGATTCCCCAAGTGTTTGTGCGAATGTCAGAGTTTCCGATGACTCCTTCGGGCAAGATCGACAAGAAGTCCCTTCCTGCCCCGGATGAGAGTCGGCCCGTGCTGGATAATGAGCTGGTGGCACCTGCCACGGCCCTCGAAGCGACGCTCGCTGAGATCTGGAAGGACGTTCTGGGGTGCAAGGACTTAGGAGTGACAGACGATTTCTTTGAACTCGGAGGGGACTCCTTGCATGCGACGATAATGCTGCAGCTTATTGAAACGCGCTGCGGCCTCGAATTGGGGTACACTGTGCTTTTCAAGGCGCCTCGCATCAGGGACTTAGCAGTCCTCATCGAGCAGGCCAGGCTCGAATCCCGGGTCGGGCGTGTCGGCGTTCTCGGCGAGACGTCGGGGTGGAAAAAAGAAAGGCTTCTCCGTGGGCTGTTCAACAGGATACTGCAGGTCTTGGCATTGTATGGACCAGGTGCTTCGAATTTGCGGGTTTGGCTGCATCGACTGAGAGGTGTCAGGATCGGGCAAAATGTGACGATTGGCACAGCCGCGATTCTCGAAACGGCTTGTCCCCAGCTCATTAGGATCGGCGATGATGTCGCGATTGGTATCCGAAATGTGATCATTGGTCATTTTTCGGACAGCACGGATCATAGGGCGGACGGACGGGGCGCAACCGTACGCATTTGCAACAACGTTTATCTCGGCCCGAGCGTGACTGTTTTGCCGAATGTGACCATTGGCGAAGGGTCGGTCGTCACAGCGGGGAGCGTCGTCAACAAATCGGTTTCTCCAGGGACCATGGTGCAAGGCAATCCGGCCCGGCCAGTAGCATTTTGCGGCGTCCCGCTTGTCGGCAGGGGATGCTCTTATGAAAAGTTCTTACGCCACCTACGACTAATTGAAGTTCCAGGATCAAATAAATCAGGTTCCGAGCGTTAATTTCAGGAAAAGCAGCCATCCGTCGACGAAGGTAATATGAAGCTCATCATCCCTCACATGGATAAGTCTCATGGCTTGGACAAGCGCTTGTCGCGACTTGGCGGGTTCTTGGGGCTGACGTGTGAACCGTTACCTCTGGAGAAGCGCACGCACAACCATGCCGAGTACCTGGACAAAGCAATTCAAACCTGCGGCACTTGCCTGGCGGTGAACGCGCAGGTGATGGAGGAATGGACGGGTGGCCACTTTCCGCCCGACTTGGCGCTTTGCATGGCATCCCGCATTCCACACCTGCTCGTTTACGGGCTCACGCCGGGTGCGTTCTGCGACGGTTTGATTCAGGCACTATCCGCCGGCTGTCTGCAATCGGTCCGTCCGCTCACCGATGCGGGTCAGAATTACGATATCGCCCCTAACGCCCGGGACGTCTGCGGACATTTTTCCGGAATCTCATTTGGGCCGGCAAACTGCGCCAACGACCGCGTGCTTTCCGTGAGTGCCTGCAACGGGGCGGTGCGACAGCCCATTTCCATTGTCGGCGGCTCATTTATGGCCGTCCTGAAGCAGCAAAACGCCGAAATGTTTTTCTTGGCCGGCGCGGACATTTTGGATATCGATGCCGAGGTGGGGGATGCACCCTTGAGCGATTACTTCTCTCGATTGGTTCCCTATGTTATGGCGCTGCGGTACATCTTCGGGGAGGAATGCTGGCGCCCTTGTAAACCTCAGGCTTCGATTATTATTGATGATCCTGTACTGCGGCAGGAATATGGTTATCTGCATTTCGAATCATTGCTCCGCCTTATGGAAGAGTACAATTTTCATACGGCTATCTCGTTCATCCCTCTGAACTACAGGAGGAATTCGGCACGAATCATTCGCATGTTCCGGGAGAACCCCCAGCGCCTCTCGATCTGCTTTCACGGAAATGATCACACCAAGGCGGAATTTGCATCCAGCGACCCCGCTTTTCTCAATGCGATGCTGGGCATCGCGGAAGAACGGATGAAGGTGCATGAGCAAGTGAACGGACTACATTGCGACAGAGTGATGGTGTTTCCGCAAGACAATTATTCCGTTGAAGCTATGGAGGTTCTCAAATCCCGGAACTTCTGTGCTGCGATTTCGAGACCTTATCCCGTGGGTGAGTCAGTTCCCCTCACAATTTCGGATCTCGTTCAGCCTGCGGTACTTCGGTATAGTGGCGTTCCCTTATTCACGCGAAACTTCATCAAGCATACGCAAAGCCAGGACATTGCGTTCAATCTCCTCTTCGGAAAGCCCATTCTGATCGGCGAACACCATGATACCTTTAAGCACCCTGAATGTCTGTTGGAGCTCGTCCAGAACATAAATTCGATTGCCCCCGGGATATCTTGGTCCAATCTCGAGAGCGTCGCGGACAACTCGACTCTCAAGCGGCGGGGGCCAGATGGAACGGTGGAAATCCGGCCTTACTCGAGTAACGTGCTCATTGCGAACGATTCCGCCTCCGTGAAGCGGTATTCCATCGAATGGCGCCAGTCTAGTCAATGCTCCGCCATTGGACAAGTCCTTAGGGACGGGGCTCCGTTCCCGGGAATCGAAATTTGTGATACTGGGATGCGGGTATTGGCGGAATTACCCCCTGGCGCTTCCCAGGTATTTTCGGTGATGTATCGGAATGATTACGCCGCCCTTGGAAGGCCTGGATTTATGTGGGATGCCCGGGCGTTTCTGCGGAGAAGGCTTTCCGAAGTACGCGACAATCACCTGAGTAAGAATCAGCATGTGTTGACGGCCGCCAGGGCCGTGCAGCGCCGCTTTCTAAAATGAGTCATCATCATAGTGAATGTGTTGCCGGCATTTCAAGCTCTGGCGAAAGTACCTTCAGGGCACTGGAGGGCGGCTTACTGTGTCCTACGCACGGGAACGCCTGACTTGGGATGCAAAGGCACAGAGCACAACTAAGGTCCTGAATTGGGCTGTGCGGCGGGGTCCGAAACCAGACTTCCCGCCGCCCAAGGTGCTACACGCAAACTAGCTGATTTTGAGGCACTCGCATCGAGGTCAATAGGCAGCGACGAGGCCAACCGACGAAAAATTAATGCACCGCTGTCACGACGTTCGGCGGAGGCCCAGGGAGCGTTGTTCCTGTTCCCTGTGTGAGCGGATTGGGGTAAGTATAGGGGGTATAGTATGCCGCCCATGTGTTCGTCGGATTGCACACGTACAGCGTGTTGGTGTCCGTCGCCCAATAACCGACGCCGGGCGTGTTCCCGCCGGGGCCTGCCGTGCAAGTAGACGGGATCGCCGAATACAATCCCTGCCCGACACCCTTCGTTCCGTTAAAAGTTCCGGACTCTCCGTAGGTCCCGAACTGCTGGTAGTAATCCTGGTTGTCTACATACATCGCAGTGCCTACCGATATCAGCGGAGTAGGAGAGTAACCTCCAGCCGGGGTGAAAGTATTGTCCCACAGATAGACGGGGTCCAATGCCTGACGCGGCCATTGCCCCGTATAGGTAGAACATCCCTGGGTCCGGTCGCAAACAGTCGGAAAATCCCCCGAAAGCAGGTCTCCTGCCCCGCGTGCTGCGGCGTCTAGGCAGGCGTAACCGTAGGAGTTCGTATTCTGGTCCCAATTAGTTGGCCCAAACGCTGTTCCACAGTTTCCCCATCCGCTCGGTGGGGTGCCGTAGGAGTAGGTTCCGTTGTCCTTTCGAGTGTAGTCTATACTGATCGCTTCCCGGTACTGAGTGATCGTGTTGCCCCAAAACAGCAGAGTACCGCTGTTGAGCGCATAGACAGGGTTGTTCTGCCCAGTAGCGCCAGGCTGCGTGAACGTGTTCATGTAGACTTCCGCCGCCCTGGTGGCTCTGCCACGCGCGTTGGTCAGACCGTGGTTGTACATCTGCCCGGCGCTTCCAAAGGACGTTTCGAGCATCGTGTTGTATCGCAGCACGTAGCGCGCTCCATCGTGGGCATCGCCAATGTCACCATTGCTGAATTGGTTGTCCTCGACAAAGAAGAACTCGCTCGTTCCCCAGTGGTCGGTATCGGCCCACGAATGGTCGCCGATGGCATTCCCGGATTCGCTGGAGCCGTTCCAACCGGCCCCGTTGTGAAAGGCGATATCGTTGTCCAAACTGCTCGCGTCATTGCTGAAGTAGTTATGATCAGCGACCCCGAGTACCGATCCGTCCAAACGCAGGCCAACCGAATTTACATAGAAGTGGCAATGATCCACCCGGACAGCCACCGACGTTCCTGAAATTTCAACCATTCCATTTGCCGCATTAGCAGTTGCCAGGATTGCGATCCCGGTGAAGCGAAACGATTTGCCCGACGTGGTGGCAAACTGCATCATTTGTCCGATGTTGTTCGTGATGCTGGTTAGATCGGATCCTGTTGTGGACACTCCGCCCGCCGTCGCCGATATCGCACCTGCCCCTTGAATCGTGACCGAGTGGGTGAACGACGCAGTCATGGTGCTGCCGCTCCAGGAACATGAGCCCGAAGGGATCGAGATGATATCCCCATCAGCAGCCGAGGCTAACTCATTCGCGATTGCCGTCTGAACGTCGGCCTGATTGCAGGAAGCGGCAGTGTAGGTTGCCCCAAGTAAGCTGGAACATAAAGCTAGAAATAGAAATGTAAACAGTTTCTTCATATTGTTGGTCCTTCACAGTAATGGAAATTCAGAATTGCGACGGCGCCAGCAGAGTTAACCGTGCTATCAGCAAAAGGACTACTGGAACTCATTCCCGTGAAAGAAGAAGTGGTGAGCGTGCAGATCGTACTTCGCGTCGGAGGGGTCCAGGGATTTGGCGCCGTCTCGCGATCCGGCAACGTAGCCGTCAAGTCAGCGCCGGTCCAGTCGATCGCACGGGGAGTGGAAATGACTCCAGACCATTTGTCCTGCGCCTGAGCGATCACGGGAAGCAACAACAAGAGTCCGAACGCAATAGCCGCGAGTAGTGGCCATGTCATGGTTCTCGTCATAGATGCCGTTCCTCTTCGACGAAAGGGATCAACAGTCTTGGTCCGCTTGAGCAAATCTGAAGCCCTATCGAGATTCCAATGTGGCTCGGTACGGTGATGCCTGAAGTCCACGTGCACGATCCGGCGGGAATATTGATCGTGTCACCATTAACCGCGGTACGCGTCCGCCCGCTGATGACCGCGTTCACATCCCTCTGATTACAGGATGCAGCGGTGTAGGTTTGGGCCCACAACGGGGCCGCGGGCGCGCTCACAAGAGACGTAAACAGAACAGTTTTTGCGGTTGTCTTCACTGGCAACTCTCCCATCAAGGGACAATGTATCATAACCGCGCTGTCCAGGTATGCACATCTAAAGTCTCGAATCTTTTCCTAACTTTCGACAGCAGTCGAGATGTCGCCGATTGCCCGTGGTGGAGCTGGCTGTGGCAAACGCCGGTGCCAGCAAGAGCCTCCGAAGACGGACATCAGGCCGTTAACACGTAGAAAAAGAAGCGCTTGTGCAGCATCAGCACACCATGACCAGGGCAGGTGCTCGCACCGCGGGCCCTAATGGAATTGGAGTGATTGGCCAGAGGACCCGCACGGACAAGAGATGGGCCAAGATTTAGGAAAAGACTATCAACACCCCGAGGGGTTGCTTGATTTGAAGGCGTCAGGGACGACTCAGGAGATCTCGGTAGCCCTGCTTACCGGCGGGAGCGATAGGCCATACGTATTCGGCCTAACAACGTCGCTTATAGCCAAGCGAGCAGCCCTCGACCTGATTGGTAGCGATGAACTGGATTACCCGGAATTCCACGGCGAACCCGGAGTGAACTTTCTCAAGCTACGCGGCAGCCAGCGGCCGGATGTAAGCCTCTTAAAAAAGGTCTCCAGGGTGTCGATGTACTATGCCAGGCTGATCCGCTACGCCGCCACGGCCAAGCCGAAGATCTTTCATATTCTTTGGAACAATAGGTTCGAATCCTTCGATCGAACGCTGCTGATGCTTTACTACAAGCTGCTGGGGAAAAAGATCGTTCTCACCGCACACAATGTGAATGCGGGCAGGCGGGACTCTAAGGACACACGCCTCAATCGCCTGACGCTCGGAATCCAGTATCGGTTTGCCGATCAAATCTTCGTTCACACGGAAAGAATGAAGCATGAACTGATTAAGGAGTTTGACGTGCGGGCGAACCGGGTTACCGTCATTCCGTTCGGGATCAATAATTCTGTTCCGAACACGCGTCTCACACCGGCCGATGCCAAGCAGCGACTGGGCAGCCGTGAGGGTGACAAGGCCATTCTTTTTTTCGGTAGGATAACGCCCTACAAGGGCCTCGAATACCTGATCAGCGCGTTTCGACAGATGCTGGCCCGGCATGATGATTATCGCTTGATCATTGTCGGCAGGGTGGATAGATGCGAGGGATACTGGAGAGCGATCCGGGAAGAAATCTCAGAGGACGTGCAGAGGGGGCGGATACTGCTCAGGGCGGAGTTCATTCCCGATGAAGAGACGGAGGTCTATTTCAAGGCAGCCGATGTTCTTGTGTTGCCTTATAGGGATATCTACCAGAGCGGCGTCCTGTTCCTGGCACACAGTTTCGGTCTGCCGGTTCTTGCGGCCGACGTAGGGTCCTTTAAGGACGACATCGTTGAGGGCAAGACGGGATTTCTGTTTAGGCCTCAAGATTCGGCTGACTTGGCGAACGTCACCGAGCGGTACTTCGCGAGCGACCTATACGCGGACCTAGATCGGCGACGCCAGGAGATCCGGGAGTACGCGACGGCACGGCATTCCTGGGACGTGGTCGCTCAATCGACCATGATGGTGTATGCAGGTTTGCTCCAAATACCATTCCCTGGGGGGGCGTCGGATCGCGAGCTATCGGGGGCTTCATTCGATGTGAAAGCCCCTTCATGAACACACCGGTACCTTACCTCGGCCGCACCCTCGGCCAGAGACGACCTTCGTTTCTTAACTGATCCACAATTTCAAGGAACCAGATTGCCGGCTCAACCACAAGTGGTAGATGCGTTTAGCACCGGACACCCGCATGCTGATCTGAAAGGCCGGTCCGTCCGCGGCGGTGTGTTGACCCTCACGTCCCCGGGTATCGCTTGCCCGCCGCACGCTTTTCCCATGCTCTGGCAATGCACATTGCCCTCGTACTGCGGAGGAGAAGTTTCTGGGTTTATTCACTTGCTAGCCCGTATGAGAATTACCAGTGCGGCAGATTGGACAAAAGGGGTCTGCGATTGATCGATCCGAGCCGCACGTCCACGGCTGCTGAGTTCGGAAAGCAGCTCAGGAAGCCGCGCATTTGTATGCCCAGTGGGCGAAACTTCAGGAAAGAGGCCTTCTATTGCGGTCATTTCGAAGCGCAAGACGTCCTTGTAGAGGTCGATGACGTTGACTTGATTTGCCTGGAGCCGGCTCGTGGATACAAGTTTAAGGAGTTTTGGCAGAGGAGACTGTTGTATCGGGACGTCTCAAAGAGACTCATTTTTGCGAATCCCGGCCACCACAAGGTTAGGCTTACCCACGATTATGATCTATTCCTTGTCAGATGCCAGACCGAGAAGGACGTACCCGACTTCAACGCCATCGAGGGCTGGAAAGAGCACTGTAAGACCAGTGTTTGCTGGATCGACGAGATGTGGGCAGCTCAAATCCCGAAACAGAAGTACTGGCTTCATGCGCTTAACCAGTTCGATCACGTCTTTATAGGTTGCCTGGGCACTGTCGAACCTTTGTCAAAAGCACTTGGTCGACCGATCCGCTGGCTTCCTGGTGCGGTCGACACGCTTCGATTCACTCCGTATCCGGACCCGCCAGCCCGTGTGATTGATGTCTATAGCATCGGGCGAAGACAGGAAGGAATTCACCAGAGGCTTCTTCAGGCGGCCAACAGCAGGGAGATATTCTATATCTACGACACATTCCTAGGCTCCCTGTCGGAAGTGTACGACCACAGGCAGCATCGCGATCACTTTGCCAACGTCGTAAAGCGAAGCCAATACTTTATGGTGGCACCCGGAAAGATGGATTCTATTGCAGAACATCTAGGCCAATCTGAAGTGGGACATCGCTATTGCGAGGCAGCTGCCGCAGGAGCAGTTATGCTCGGGCAAGCGCCCAATGCTGAAGCATTCCGGCAGATGTTTCCCTATCCAGATGCGGTCATACAAGTTCAGCCTGACGGTTGTGACGTGATGGAGGTTATTGCCGAACTGGGCTCCGATCCGGTTCGAGTCTCTGCGGCCGCCCAACGAAACGCGGTGGGCGCGCTGTTGTGTCACGACTGGGTTCATAGATGGAAGGAAGTCCTGAGGGTCGCGGGTCTCGAACCATCGCCACGCATGGTGACACGTGAGTGCCACCTGAAAGAGCTAGCGGCGATGGTACTTGGCCCAGTCAAGTCCCGGGCTCTTGCGGAAGAGCATTAGCACCTTCGTCATGATACGGGTGCGTTTATACCTCATTGACACTAATACACTTAATTAGACCCTCATGCCTGCATGCCTAGGCGGCGAACCGCCTGCCGTTATCTCCTTGGCGGTGCGCAGGACATGGCCCTTTCGCCGCTTCCGATGACTGAGCTCCAGGATAGAGCGCGATGCTCCGGTTATCAGAACCTGAGGTATTTGCTATTGAAGGCTCAGCGGAGGGCGGCGACCAAGGACCGAATTCGTGGTTTTCAAGAAAGCGCCTGAAATGCGGTCCCGTCGAATTCCCGCGGAGCGCCAATAAAGGATGTCGGTGCCGACCTGCAGCTCGGGCTCGGGCGCCCATGCGATTCCATCGAAGCATAAAAGATCTCTGCCTGACATGAAGGAGAGACTAGACCGCTGCCGAAACGCTTTTTCAACAAGAGTAGGCAAGACGACCTTCGTGACAATGACAAAACATTCAAAGTGGAACCGTAGCGCGATGGCCAGTGATCCTACGCGCAAAAAGCTAGCCCTGTTCGGGATGTTCGGCGTGGGTAACCTGGGCAATGAATGTACACTACAGACAATGTTACATAACCTTCGCCGCTTCCTGCCGAATGCTGAAGTTTGTTGTAGTTGTGCTGACCCTAGTGACACAGCATCGAGGTATGGCATTCCCGCTTGTAAGATTCGAGAGATGTCGCTGCCGCCAATCAATAACCGGCCATTGCGATTGCTGAGGAGGATTGTTGTTGGAATTCCGATCGAGTCGTATCGATGGTTGAAAGTGATCAGGAGGTTGGCGGGGGTCCAACTGCTCATCATGACCGGAACGGGAATGCTGTCAGACCTCGACATCAGTCCTTTTGGCTTGCACTATGACATTATCAGATGGTCTATTGTTGCAAAGCTATGCCGGTGCAAGGTAATGTTTGTGAGCGTTGGAGTAGGCCCGATACGCCATCCGCTGAGCAGGTTCCTTGTTAAGATGGCTTTGAGGATGGCAGACTACCGCTCCTACCGTGACACGTTCTCTAAGAGCTACGTCGAAGCGATGGGGATCTCGACCGTAGGTGACGCTGTTTATCCTGACCTGGCGTTTAGCCTGCCCGAAGGTATGCTACCTCATGCTCGCAGTCGTCATGGGCGAGCACCTGTGATCGGAATCGGCTTAATTACGAACGACAAAAGACGCGCAACCTTAGAAAAGGTTGAAGCAATCTACGATGATTACATCAAGAAACTTGGTGCGTTTGTTGTTTGGTTGATCGAACATAAATACACTGTGCAGTTGATTATTGGTGACGTAACATACGACAGTCGGGCGAGACAGGATCTGATTGCTTTCTTGGAACGAAGTGGACTAAAGTATGACAGCGGCCAACTCATTCATGGGTGTGCCAGCTCCGTCAGCGAGTTGTTGTCACAATTAGCCGGAACAGACATTGTGGTTGCGAGCCGGTTTCACAATGTACTATTGGCGCTCTTGCTCGGGAAGCCTGTTGTGGCGATCTCGTTTCACGAAAAGGTTGATTCGTTGATGAATGCAATGGGACTGACGCAGTTCTGTCAAGATATTGAACACGTGGATGTCGATAAGTTGATTCACCAACTGACCACACTTGAGGAGAATTCGGAGAGTATTAAGCGTGAAGTCAGCCGACAATCAGAGGTCTGGCGGCGGGCTTTAGAGGATCAGTACGAAGCTCTGTTCAAAGTGAACCCGTTGACGGGTAGATCCTTGGTGGATTGATACATGAAGCGGTTAGGCTAGCACTAGGGCCACACCATTCAATTGCATGTGCCCCTACGACCGAATATTTAAAATGAAGGAAGTGGATAATTGATGCCTTACATATATAGGTTGCCAGCTTTGGAGTCGTTTCGCGGTAAGGGTCTCTTCGGATATTCATTTGGTGCGTTGGAACAAAAAGATCTGGAGGTCTTGTACATTGAATCCGAAACAGGACATGACACGTTTATGATCTGTAGAGGCGTCACCCGCACCTACTATGTTCTTGCTGGAAATGGTTCATTTACGATTGATGGGCGTGTGTATACGGTTAGTCCGGGAGCTCTTGTGGAGGTCCCACGAGGAATCGAATACTCCTATTCTGGCCGGATGACGATGCTAGGCTTTTGTAAGCGACATTGGTTTCACAGGAAAGATACGTGGACGAGATGGAACCGCGATGTGGTTGGTATGGAGGACCCCTGGCCCCTTGCTCAGAAGTCGTGGTTGACGCGATTAGTTAGGCTCAGAATCTTCGGCAAGTCTCCGACTAACGTGTTTCTTGGAGTGAGTCAACGCCTTTGGAATATTCTTCCATCGTCCTTTGTTACACTTCGGCTAGTCGATTGGTATGGTCATTTTGCGCACACGTTGGCTCGGATACAAGGCGGTCGCGCGCAGGCATTTAGTACGTTTTTTTTGCGGAATCGACCTGAGCTGGAGTTGATCCGGCGTCTTGTGGGCGGCCAAAGGAGCTCTGGCGCAGTGCGAGTCGCGGTGCTAGGTTGCAGCGCCGGTGCAGAGGCATATTCGATTGCTTGGGCGATAAGGAGGGGACGGCCCGACCTACGGGTTATCATTCATGCGGTCGACATTTCAAGGGAGGCTGTGGAATTTGCAAAACGCGGCGTGTATTCTCTCAAGGCGCGGACGGACGACCGAGAGATTCGCGATTACATGGCTGGAGGACGTCGGCGGGTTGGCCGGCCTGGATCAGAACTGGTTGGTGCAGAGATCTTTGAGCGGATGACACCATCTGAAAAGGCGGAGTTGTTTGACTTGGAAGGGGATTTAGCGTCGGTAAAAGGCTGGATTAAGGACGGGATCAGCTGGCACGTTGGGGACGTCAGGGATCAGGGGATTCGCGACATAATAGGTCTTCAGGATGTAGTGGTGGCAAGCAATTTTTTGTGCCACATGGAGGACTCGGAAGCAGAGCGATGTCTTCGAAACATAGCGCGACTGGTAGGTCCCAAAGGGTACCTCTTGGTTTCTGGGATCCAGTTGGATATCCGAGCGAGGGTTGCTCGGGAGTTAGGATGGGAGCCGGTCCCTGACCTGCTTGAGGAGATACATGACGGGGACCCTTGCTTGAGAGGTCAGTGGCCATGCCTATACGGCGGCTTGGAACCCTTGAACAAGAGAAGGCGAGATTGGAGAATCCGCTACGCGGCTGCCTTTTCGGTTGGCGCCAGTAGGGACTGCCTCGACCACGCTGCAGAAAACGAACTCGTTCCCGGGTTAATTGATCCCCCTGCGTTGAAAAGGTAGACAGGCTATTGTGTTCCTACGCAAGGCCGAGCCGAGGGCATGTTGGATAGAGTGGACTTGTTGGACATGAGTAGAGCTGGCAGGAGTACGAGTACGGAGCCGGAACGATTCGTGTGGCGGGTCCGTAGCGCTAAAGTCCGAGCGGTTACGTGTGCACACGTTCAAGCGAGAGATACAGCTTTCGTGCGCGCGCGGGTGAGGTAAGACTAGTCCGACGCTCGACGGATATATGGGTGGCGACGCAAGTACGCACGCCAGCCATGGCAAAAGTCTGTTCACCACGAGGACCCAATTCGGAACCGACGGGCTCTCAAGAACCAACAATCGTGAGGGCAAGCGGTTCATGCGCTGTCGTGAAACCAAGTTACCGGGCGTATTCGAGATTGACCTCGAGACTCACCTGGACGAGCGTGGGTTCTTTGCTCGTGCTTGCCGCCAGGAGGGCTGGATTTCCGCTAGCCGCCCCCTGGAATCCCGGAAGAGCCAGAATGTCTAACCTGTTGCGCGGTTGAATTATCGTGATGAAGCAAGTCCTCATCATTAAACTCGGAGCACTGGGCGATGTGATTAGAACCACGCCATTGCTTAGGGTCCTGGACGGCGAGATTACTTGGGTCACTTCCACTCTGGCGCTGCCGCTTCTAAGGAAGAGTCCGTTCATTAGGACGTTGCTTGCCGTGGATCAACCAGGCTTCCTCTTGGAGCGCAAGTATGACCTCGTGATCAATCTCGAAGATGACATCGAGTCGGCGAAATTGGCATCGGCTGCAGCCACGGGAACTATTGTCGGTCCCTATCTCACGGGCGCCGCTGTTACGTACGACGAGTCATCCAGTGAGTGGTTTGACATGAGTCTGAGTTCCCGGTATGGTCGAAAACAGGCCGACGCGTTGAAGATGCGAAATCGGAAAACGTATCAAGAGATGATCTTCTCGGCCTTGGGGATGACGTTTCGTGGCGAGGACCCAGTCTTGAACTTGCCGTTGCAAAAAGTGCCGGTGCCGGGCCTGATTGGGATTGAGGAACGGGCGGGCGGGGTATGGCCAAACAAGCGTTGGAATCGTTATGTGGAATTGGCCGGGCGTTTGGAGGCACGTGGCTATAGAACGAAGTTCTTCAAACAGCGCGAGTCCGTCATCGACTATGCCGATGACATTAACGAGTGTGAGTTTGTAATTTGCGGCGACACGCTGGCAATGCACGTTGCTCTCGCTCTGGGGAAAAGAGTTGTAGCTCTATTCACTTGCACTAGCCCCTATGAGATTTACGGGTACGGAAGACTGGGGAAAGTGGTAAGTCCACTGCTCGACCGTTATTTTTACCAGCGCGAGTACTTTCCGGAACCGGCGAATGCGATTGCGACCGCGGACGTAGAAGATTGCTTCCAAACGATCGCTGGGTGTTCGGGCGAAGTGCGGATGATGGCCGAAGGAAGTGAAGGATGAGAAATATGAGAGACGGAAAGACGGTGTTGAAAGAAATCGCCCTGGGCCGTGTGGCGCAAATTGGTGTATTCGGTGACTATATGCTGGATGAGTACGTGCTCGGCAATGTCACACGCATTTCTCCGGAATCTCCAGTACCCGTCGTCGAACACCAGAGCCGATATTCCACCCTGGGCGGCGCTGGAAATGTGGTGATGAATATCAGGGCCTTGGGCGGAGCCCCGCTTCCGTTTGGTCTCGTTGGGAACGATATGGCGGGTCATACGGTCAAGCGGTTCCTTCAGGAGGATTCGGGAGTATCGTCGGTGCATATTTTGGTTGATTCGGACCGTCCCACCACAGTTAAGACTAGGATCATCGCGCACCATCAACAGTTGCTGCGAATTGATTCGGAGTCGAAGGCAGCGATGGCGGCAGAAGTGCGGGCGCGAATGATCGCATCCGTGCGGAGTGAACTGCCGCAACTCGGTGCCTTAGTCGTGTCCGATTATGACAAAGGTGTGGTCAATCGAGCAGCCTTCGACGAATTGCTGAAGGCGTGCCTGGAATGCGCGGTGCCGGTCATCTTGGACCCCAAGGCTTTTGATCTAACGGGGGTGGGACCGATCACCGTAATTACCCCGAACGAAAAGGAAGCCGAGAGGTTTTCGGGCTTCCGGGTCGATGGCGACGACAGTGCCGAGGTTGCCGGACGCGCGCTGCTGGCACGCACAGGAGCCCGGAACATCCTTATAACCCGAGGAGAACATGGGATGAGCCTCGTGTCTGCTGATGGATGTATTGCCCATATGCCGACCCAGTCAAAGGATGTATACGATGTAACCGGCGCAGGCGACACAGTCGTCGCGGTTTTGGCCCTGGCATTGGCTGCCGGGGCGAACGTGCTGGATGCGGCGCAGTTGGCGAATACGGCAGCAGGAATTGTGGTAGGCAAGATGGGTACTGCCACCGTCACCCAGGAAGAACTGAACTCCGCACTTGCGGGTAGTTGGCCAAACGCTACTTCGGGCCGCATGCGCTTGCGAGCCCAGGCGGGTTTATTGTGATGATCGGCGACATTCTTCGCAGTAATCTCGAGCGTAGTTTGGATGTCCATCGTCGTTTAATTGATGCATGCTTGCCTTCGCTTGACATCGTGGCGGAGGCGCTGGTGGCGGCCTACCGCGCAGGTCACAAGGCAATATTCTTTGGGAACGGGGGAAGTGCCGCGGACGCACAGCATTTAGCCGCCGAGTTCGTCGGACGTTACTTGCGTGAGCGGAAACCGCTGCCGGCACTCGCGCTCAACGCGAATAGTTCAGCCGTGACGGCGATCGGCAACGATTATGGATACGATCAGGTCTTTGCCCGCCAACTCGAGGCCTTGGCGCTTGCGGGCGATGTGGCTGTTGCCATCAGCACCTCGGGTAACTCAGCAAGTGTGATTGAGGGCGCCCAATGCGCACGTCGGCTAGGTCTCTTTACGGTAGCGCTCACCGGCGCCTCAGGCGGCCGCCTACGCGATCTGGTCGACGCGCTGATTGCCGTCCCATCCGAAGAGACGCCACGCATTCAGGAGTGCCACATCTTGGTCGGTCACGCTCTGTGCGGTGCCGTAGAAGAGGCCCTCTTTGGCCCGCGCGCCGTTTCCGGTACTGCGACGCCGGCTGAAGGCTAGTTTTTCGGCTTCTTTCGCTCAGCGGTCGCCATGAAAGGAACCGGATAAAGCTAACGCCGAGATCCCAAGTTTTTGGATCTGCGCTCCTTGCGAATAGGCTTGATTGGAGACAACTGTATTGTGATCAATCGTACAGAACTTTGGGCATCAATTGGCCGCTGGCGTGCTAAGTGGAGGGATACGGTATGAAATTGCTATTGACTGGCCATAAAGGCTATATCGGCGCCGTTGCGGGGCCCATTTTACGCTCCGCCGGCCATGAAGTGCTCGGGCTCGACGCCGACCTGTTCGCGGGTTGTGGCTTCGGGGAAGCGGCCCCGGAGATTCCTGGGGTCCGCAAAGACATCCGTGACCTAACGAAGGCGGATCTCGAGGGGTTCGACGCGGTGGTACATTTGGCCGCGTTGTCGAATGATCCGTTGGGCAACCTCAATGCAAAACTAACTTATGATATCAACCACGGTGCCTCGGTGCGGCTGGCCCAATTGGCAAAAGCGGCAGGCGTGAAGCGCTTTGTCTTTTCTTCGTCGTGCAGCACGTATGGATCAGCCGGGGATGCGTTCCATGACGAGACGGCGTCGCTGAACCCTGTCACGGCTTATGGCGAATCCAAAGTCCTGGTTGAGCGAGACATCGCAGCCCTTGCCGATGACCATTTCAGCCCAACCTACCTGAGAAATGCGACCGCGTATGGCGTTTCTCCGCAACTGCGGCTGGATATAGTCTTGAACGACCTGGTGGCGTGGGCGTACACGACCGGCCGAGTGTACATCAAGAGCGATGGCTCGCCTTGGCGTCCCATCGTGCATATCCGCGACATTACCGCGGCCGTGCTGGCTGTGCTCGAAGCACTGCCCGAGGTCATTCACAACCAGACGTTCAACGTCGGCCAGACAGCGGAGAACTACCGCATTAGCGAATTGGCCGCTATCGTCGCCGATACGGTTCCCGGGTCCCGTGTGGAATACGCTGCCGATGGTGGCCCGGACAAACGCTGTTACCGGATCAACTGCGATAAAATCCACCGTGCGCTGCCGGATTTTTGCCCGCAGTGGACCGCCCGCCGAGGCGCGCAGGAGCTCTACGACGCCTATCGGGCCGCCGGGCTCACCCGCCAGGATGTGGAGTGGGGCCGCTACGTGCGCATGAGCCACATCCAGCGCCTCCTGAAAGCTGGGCAGGTGGATGCTTCCCTGCGCTGGAGCACCACTTCGACAGCCAGAGTTACGGCGCCCGCCCCAGTGCGCTGAAGCCAAAGAAACGACAACAGAGGAAACGCACCTACATGATCTTCACCGAGACAAAACTGAAGGGCGCATTTGTGATCGAGATTGAGCGCCGGGAGGACTCGCGAGGCTTTTTCGGGCGCGCCTTCTGTCAGCACGAGTTCGCGGCGCACGGCTTGAAACCAATCATTGCCCAGACCAACGTTGCCTTTAACCGCTGCAAGGGCACTCTGCGCGGCATGCATTTCCAATTTCCACCGGTGGCGGAGACAAAATTCGTGCGCTGCACCCGTGGCGCGATCCTCGACATCATCGTGGATCTGCGTCCCGAAAGCTCGACCTACCTGCAACACATCGCGGTCGAACTTACCGAGGACAACAGCCGTGCCATCTATGTGCCTGAGCGCTTTGCGCACGGTTACCAAGCGCTGCGAGACAAGACGGAGACGAACTATCAGGTGGGAGAGTTCTACATGCCTGGGTCGGAAGGCGGGCTGTTGTTCAATGATCCTCGGTTGGGTCTGCAGTGGCCCCTGCCGATCACCGTCATGTCGGAAAAGGACCAGGCCTGGAAGCAACTGCACGAACAAGAATCAGAGCTCAAACAACGAATGAGTTTGGAAACAAATGCATCCGATGAGCATGGCCCGTGCCTAACCAGCCAATCTAGCGGTGGCAGCCGGCCCAAGTCTGTTTAAAGGGGATTCGCATGATAATCGTCGACACTGCACTGAAGGCGCGCGAGAGGGAAGGGCGACCAGTCCGGGTCGCTTTGATCGGCGCCGGCTTCATATCACACGGGCTCGCCAACCATATCGTGAATACGACGCCTGGCATGCGCCTTGTGGGCGTCTACAACCGGTCGCCGCAACGCGCATTTGATCTTTGTCAGTATGCTGGACTCACGGACGTTGTGTCTCCGTCGGTGCAGCATGAGGTCGACTTGGCCATTCGCGAAGGCAAGGTAGTCACAACAGACGATGCCTTCTTGCTGGCACGTTCCTCCGAGGTTGACGTCCTGGTCGACGTGACCGGGTCAGTTGAGTTCGGCGCCCGCGTGGCTCTCGAGGCGTTCCGGCACACCAAGGACGTCGTCTTATTGAATGCCGAAATTGACGCCACCATTGGACCAATTTTGCAGGTTTATGCAGAGAAGCACGGCGTCATCCTGTCGGCATGCGATGGAGATGAGCCGGGGCTGCAGATCAATCTGTACCGTTGGGTGAAGGGTCTCGGGCTCACACCACGCGTGATTGGTAATGTCAAAGGACTTCAGGATCCGTACCGCAATCCCAGCACGCAGAAAGGCTTTGCTGAAAAGTGGGGCCAGAACCCAGCGATGGTGACCAGCTTTGCCGACGGTTCTAAGATCAGCTTCGAGCAGACGATTGTCGCCAACGCGACTGGTTTTGTCGTGCGCTCGCGGGGTATGTCACGAGGGGCGGAATACAAAGACGATGTTATGAAGATCGGTAGGCTTTACGACGCCGAAGAAGTCAGGAAGTTAGGCGGCGTTGTAGATTACGTGGTCGGCACGCCACTGACGAAGGTCTATTGTCTCGCCGAGCATCCAGACCCCAAGCAGCAACACTATCTTAGTCTATACAAGATGGGCGAAGGTCCACTGTACCCATTCTTTCTCCCTTACCATCTTGTGCATTTCGAGGTGCCCAACGCGATCGCACGTGTGGCGCTGTTCAGGGATGCGGTGGCGAAACCACTGGGCGGGCCCGTGGTTGAGGTTTGCGCTGTCGCCAAGCGAGACCTGCGATCCGGGGAAGTGCTCGATGACTACGGTATGTACACGACCTACGGTGAGGCCGTGAATGCCGACGAAATGTGCCGTAACCGATATCTCGCAGAAGGACTTGTGGAAGGTTGCTCGTTAAAGCGAGACGTCGCCAAAGACTCGGTTATCACCTACGACGACGTTGCCCTCCCTCCTGACAGGCTCGCCGACCGGCTTCGCGCCGAGCAGTATCGGCTCTTTCGAGCTGAAACCTGGCTGGAGGAGCTAACCGCGGTCGGAGCGTGAGCGGCGTCCGGCACGATTGGGACTTTGTGAGAGAGGGATCTCTATGAAGGTCGTTCTTTTCTGTGGCGGCTTGGGCATGCGAATTCGTGACGTCGAAGATGTGCCCAAGCCCATGGTTCACATCGGTTATCGTCCGATCCTCTGGCATGTGATGAAGTACTATGCCCACTTCGGACACAAAGATTTCATTTTGTGCCTGGGATATCGAGGCGACGCGATCAAGAATTACTTCCTGAACTACAATGAATGCGCCTCCAATGATTTTATCCTGTACGGAGACGCTAAGAGGATCGAGCTCCTCAACAGTGACATTCACGATTGGCGAATCACATTCGTGGATACGGGAATCAATTCCAACATCGGCCAGCGCCTGAAAGCGGTGGAGAAGCACTTGGAGGGTGAAGAAGAGTTTTTTGCCAACTATAGTGACGGCCTGACTGACATGCCCCTCCCAATACAGTTGGAACACTTTCGTCAACACCGCAAGGTTGCCAGCTTTCTCTGTGTTCGCCCCAACCTGAGCTATCATTCGGTTTCGCTGCAGGAGGGCAATGGCAGCCTCGTGGCGGAGATCCACGCAATCAACAATGGTAGTGTCCGGATCAATGGAGGATACTTTGTCTTCAAGAAGCAAATTTTCGATTACATCCGCGAGAAAGAAGAACTTGTGATCGAGCCGTTCCACAGATTGGTTGAAGAAAAGCAATTGATTGGTTACGCGTACGATGGCTTTTGGGCAAGTATGGATACTTTTAAAGACAAGCAACAATTGGAAAGCCTCTGTGTGGGCGGCGTTGCCCCGTGGGAAGTGTGGAAGACCACTGGGACCGCTGCCCGATAGAGAGATTGCCTATAACTTATCCGAATACCATGCTTCCGATCAGTGTTTGCAAAAGCAACACCTTTCCTCTTCAAATCCTGTGTCTCGGGGCGCACTCAGACGATATCGAGATTGGCTGCGGCGGGACTGTTCTGCAGCTGCTGTCCTGCTACCGCGACCTGAAACTTCTCTGGGTCGTCTTGAGTTCGGGAAATGAACGGGAGCGCGAAGCGCGGAAGAGTGCGGCTCTTTTCCTGGAACATGCTGCGCAAAAGGAGGTCATGATCAAGGATTTTCGTGACGGTTACTTTCCTTTTGACGGGGCGCGAATCAAGGACGTATTTGAAGATCTGAAGAAGCAGGTCTCCCCCGACCTAATCTTCACGCACTATCGCGATGACCGGCACCAGGACCACCGTGTCATCTCGGATCTGACTTGGAACACCTGGCGCAACCACATGATCCTGGAGTATGAGATTCCAAAGTACGACGGAGATCTGGGTTCCCCCAACTACTTCGTCCCTCTTCGGCGGGAGATCTGCGAGCGCAAGATTCGATACATCTGTGATGTTTTCCAAACACAAGGCAATAAGGCTTGGCTTACCGCGGATACCTTCGAAGGTATTTTGCGACTGCGAGGTGTCGAGTGCGTAGCGCCAGAGAAGTACGCTGAGGCGTTCTATTGCCGCAAGCTGGTCTGTGAATTTAAGGCGGCTACTTGAAGACGTGATCTGTGTGGTTTGTACGCCGGCGTGGTCGTCGGCGTATGCGGTTGACATTTCCCAGGGGCGGTGTGGGAACGCGATGGAGGATTTGAAACAACGGACGATTCGTGGTGGTCTTGCAAGACTCTGCGCCCAAGGGGCGAGTTTCGCTTGTCGTATGGGCTCTCTCATGGTGTTAGGCCGGCTATTGGGGCCGAGAGACTTCGGATTAGTCGGTATGGTCACAGCTTTCACTGGGGTCCTGAGTCTGTTCCGGGATTTTGGGCTTTCGTCTGCCGCCGTTCAGCGTACGAGCGTTACGGAGGAACAAAGTTCAACATTATTCTGGATCAACATACTGGTCGGAGCACTACTCGGGCTTTTGGCAGTAGCAATAGCACCGGCTGTCGCTGCCTTTTACCACGAGCCCCGGCTGTTTGCCGTGACGGCTGTTATGGCGGTTGGATTCCTCTTCAACGCGGCAGGCGTACAGCACTCAGTGCTTCTCCAGCGCCAAATGCGTTTTACCGCCCTGGCGTTAATAGGCGTCGTCTCCTTGATTGTGGGTAGTGCCATTGCCATTGGCGGCGCCACGGCCGGCTATGGATATTGGGCTCTAGTAGCGATGACGGTCAGTTCTCCACTCATCGCCACAATTGGTTTCTGGGTGGCCACAGGCTGGGTTCCGGGCATGCCACACAGACGGGCTGGAATTCGGTCTATGATGCGTTTTGGCGGCACTGTCACTTTGAACGGCCTCGTAGCTTATGTTGCCTATAATTCTGAGAAAGTCCTGTTGGGCCGCTTCTGGGGAGCCGATGCAATCGGGATCTACGGAAGGGCGTATCAGCTCATCAGCATTCCGACAGACAACCTGAATTCAGCAGTCGGCGAAGTGGCGTTCTCTGCGTTATCTCGAGTTCAGGATGACGCCAAGCGCTTTAGAAACTATTTTCTGAAGGGCTACTCGTTAGTCTTAGCGCTGACCATTCCTATCACGCTGGTTTGTGGCCTTTTCGCTGACGATGTGATTCTCGTTGTCCTTGGCCCAAAGTGGACACAAGCTATCCCTATTTTTCGGTTCCTGGCTCCGACGATTTTGATCTTTGCGGTCATCAATCCTCTAGGATGGCTGCTCTTCTCGCTGGGATTGGTCGTGCGAAGCTTGAAGATCGCTTTGGTCTTCGCGCCCCTCATCATTGCGGGTTACGTTATGGGATTGCCTTATGGGCCCAAGGGAGTCGCATTCGCCTATTCGGCGGTGATGACGTTGTGGGTCATTCCCCATATTGCATGGTGCGTGCACGGAACGGTTGTTTCCTTCCGGGATATTCTGCTGGCGGTGAGCCGACCGCTGGCTTCGGGCATCGCAGCTGCGGGACTAGCCTTTGCACTGCGGCTATTGTACGGCCGATGGTTGTTTCCTTTGCCCAGACTCGTGCTAGAAAGTACCGTTGTTCTTGGTACGTTCTTTGCGATACTGTTGTTCTTCACAGGACAAAAGTCATTCTACTTGGAACTCGTTCGCGGATTGAAAGGGCAATCCCCAGTTAAAGGGGAGAGCTTGGTTTCGACTTAGCAAACTGACGGCGAAACGGCCTGAGGTGGGCGGATTGGTGACGCTGTTGGCGGCTCTGCGCAGCCATCTCGCGGCTGTCGATCAGCGTGTCGCGGAGCTCGTGCTTTCGCACCCCGATGGCGTGCTGATTACGTCTCTGCCTGTGTCTGCTCCCGCCCTGGTCCCTCGTTTGATGGTGGCCTTCGGAACCCGCCGCGATCGCTACCAAAACGCTTACCAGATGCAGTGCTACAGCGCTGGCGCTGGCGTCGGGGTAGAGTTTAGCGCTGGTCGGCGAGAAAATCGAGCGAAGAGACACGGGCAGGTGTGCGCTTCACGCCGATGGCGGGCTGATCAAAATCAACAAATCGTGAAGGGGTCGGAGCGACTGGTGTGGATGTTGACTTCAGAGAACACAGAAAGGCAAAATGGAGACCCGGGCCTAATACCGTCGTTTCCGAGGGTGATTTCATCGGCTTCACTGGCACACAGTAACACTTGTAACATCAATTGAATGAATCTGTTGAGGGAACGACGCGTGGGTAAACCAAAGACAATCTAGATGCGTATGAGCATAGCTCCGATCATTGAAGTGGGGCGAAAAAGTTAACCTCCGGCCAGCGTACACGCGGTAATTAGTTGTATTGATTCCGGTGGGTGCTGGAACTAGAATCAATCTAGTATCACGATTTTACTGATTCTATTTGAGCAAAAGACAAGCGGATGGATGTCTGCCCATGAAAAAGTTGATCACAGCTCTAGCAGTAATTTTTCTTGGCTCTGTTACAGGATACGCGCAAAATACACCAACTTTGGCGCTCGCTGCCGGCAAAGTCGGCATCAGCAGCAACGGACAGGGAAGGGCAAGCAATTTCGAGTTCCAGATGGAGGCGAGCGGGTGGCCTCGTGCCGTAACCGCGGGAGAGACGGTCTTCATGATGGGTTCGTGGCCGAATGGAAACAATCCGACGATTACCGACGACAAGTCAAACACGTGGGCGGCGGCGACCTCCTGTAACGACAGCACTAATATGAACCACGGATTCTTCTACGCGATCAACGCCGCGGCGAACACATCGATGATCACCGAGACGCACAGCTCGGCGATCGGCAACGGGGTCTTCGACTGGGCACACTTCTACAACATGTCCACGACCCCGAGTGGTTTCGTGGACGGTTCGTCGTGCAAGACCGGCGTGACGCCGTCGAGCAACACCGCTCCGAACATCAGCGGCACCGCATATACGACAGCGACAAACGGAGACCTAATTCTGACCTGCGTCTACGTCGAGGAGAATCCGCTGGGTAACCCGAATCCTATTACGTCAATTACTTGGCCTGCTGGTTTTCTGGGGTTGAGTGAAGAGACGTTTTACGGACACGCCTGCGCCTACGGAGTGCAGACGACAGCGGGGCCGTTCACGCCGACTTTCACTGTCGCGCAGGGTACGCATAACAGTTTTACGATTCTATCTGCCGCTTTCAAGGCTGGGTCTGGAGGCACGGCTCCGGGGAATGGCGCTGCGATACTGCTCTCCGAGATGCACTACGTCGGCTCCGCTGGGCAAACGGACACCGTCTACCTGCCGTGCCCGATCGGTACGACCAACATTACGATATTGGACGATGCGGGCAGCATGACCTCGGTAACAGATAACAATTCCAATACATGGTCGGACGTGTCGGTCCCAGGCAATTACTGGGGACCAATTTTTTACACCAACAACCCGACGATCAACAACGGAAACGCGTACACCGTCTCTATGAAGTTTGGCGATACCGGGAACTGGGATCTAGTCGGTTTGTTCTGCATTGGTGGAACTGGTGGAGTAGATACGGCGGCCACGGCAGCGAACGGTTCGACACTGGACGGAACAGGTTCCGGAGCGACCTATAACACTGGTACTCTATCCGGCAGCACGTTAACCAACGCTCCCAGTATAGGCACATCGGTTGCAGGGGACTTAGTCCTCAGTGTCGGAGCTATTGGCGACGGTCCGGCGACTGGGTGCATCACTGGGCAATGCGTGTTCGACTACGTGGGGTCGACGAACTGGTCGAACGGTGACAACGAATCCTACGCCAATGGCGACCTCATGGCGCACCAGTACGCCAGCACCGCGAGCACCGTGGACTTCGAGTACAAAGACATCGGAACGGTGGGGTCGGGTATCGCCATCGCGCTTAAACCCGCAAGTTCGCCTCCCCAGGCCCAGGCGCCAGGCCCGCCGACAGGACTGACTGTCACCGTCCATTGACGCTCCAGTCGACCGCCACCAGCGGCGCAACATCTTAGAGTGTCAATGCCTAAGGGGAATGGCTCGGCCGTTGACGATTACTCGGTTCTCTCGTTCCGATAGTCTCACGGGGGAGCCCGATGATCCATTTCACTGCTGTCCGGCTAAAAGTCGAACAGAATCAACTGGTTGGCGGGATTGGTGAATCGTGCTTGAAAGGCGGATGCTTGAAGAGCCTGGATCGAAAGGGAGCTGCCCCTTACGGGCCGTCCAGAACGCGAAATATGCCGCGACCACTAGAAAACCAAGAGTCGGGAATGCAGCCAGGTAAATGAATGCGCGATGTTCAGCGCGAGCGATCGAACACGGTCCGCGCAGCTGCTTGAAGGTCTTCGAATATCACCCCCATTTCAAATGAGGCGAGAAAAGCTGACCCATAGAAGACCTCTGGTTTTGCTTTCACTAACGCAAGCAAGCGTGTAGCGAAGTCGGACTGAAGCCACCGAACCTTCAACGAGGCCACCACCACGGTGATCCCGACCGCAGCACGCGCGAAGACATCAGATGCGTAATGCTCCCCCAGGAACAGCCGGGGCTCCGAACTCGGTCACTCACCAAAAACCCGGATTGGGAAGCAAAATCACCTGAAAGGTGATACATTACACAGCGTACACAGACGTTCAGTTTGGAGTGTGCTCAGTCATGTCACTTTTTCTCACGTTGGTGGCGATCGTAGTCATTGGGCTGTTACTCATAATCGCAAACCATTATCGATCCAGAGCGAAACAGCCGCGCAAGCGCCTAGCGGGCGTTGCTGCTGTTGTTGCCGCTGTTGTAATTCTCGTCACGGTAGGGGCGACCTTCAAGCTGCAGTCACTGTATTCCGTCCCAAATGGATGGACGTGGGCGAGGGTCTCATGGCGTGCGCATCTGTTTGCGCGCAAAGCGGAAGGCGACCTCCCTGACTTGTCGTGGCGTGAGCTTTGGTCCATGACGCACGTGCGCGGTGGTTTCGGCCTGGAAGGCTTTGTTAACGGGGGATTTACATTGGAAGGCACGGTCAATAATCCATACATCACGAGTGACGATCATCAAAGCGGCGAACGGATCTTCCGCGCACGCTGCGCGGTCTGCCATGGTAACGATGGAACGGGGGGGTATGCCCCGAGGCTAAATCGTTTGGGACTCAGCCATGGTGATAGTGCCCTCGTGACCTACAAAGTTGTGAGAGACGGTATTCCTCAGAGCGGCATGCGTGCCGTCGCAATGTCCTTCCTGGAACGGTGGCAGGTCGTCGGCTATCTGAGGTCTCTGCAGCTTGCTACTTCCAGCCAGTACACGGAACAATTGCCCCCCGTCGACATCCAAGTGAGTAGTCAACAGATTCGCACTGCTGGGAGCAGGCCGGATCAGTGGTTGACATACTCGGGCTCTCTCGATGGACGACGTTACACGCCATTGAACGAGATCACCCCGGGGAATGTTTCGCGACTTCGAGTTCGATGGATTCGCCAATTCGGCACATCCGAGTCAAGGAGCGAAGCAACACCGATAGTCGTTGGCGGAGTCATCTTCACGACGGAGCCACTTCCCGATGTCGTTGCTTTGGATGTTAGGTCCGGGGACGTAAGATGGCGGTACACGCGAAGTCTGCCCGATAAGCTACCGATAGAAAGCGCTCGAACGAACAGAGGTCTCGCCATTCTGGGGAACGTGTTGTTCTTGGGTAGTCTCGAGGGGTATCTGGTCGCCATCAATGCAACCAATGGGAGTGTGATTTGGCAAACCGCGGTGGCCAACCCGTCCGACGGTTTCACGATGACAGGAGCGCCGCTCATTGTAAACGGGTCGGTCGTCGTTGGCGTCGCTGGTGGCGAGTTCGGGATTCGCGGTTTCTTGGCGGCCTACGATGCAGAAACTGGACGACAACAATGGAAATTCTACACGATCCCGGGTCCGGGCGAATTCGGACATGACACGTGGAAGAACGATGCGTGGCGAACCGGTGGCGGCCCAACCTGGATCACGGGGAGTTACGACCCATCGCTGGACCTTCTTTATTGGGGCGTAGGCAATCCGGCCCCGGATGAACAGGGGGACGTACGTCCAGGCGACAACCTGTTCACCGACAGCATTATCGCCTTGCATGCCAGCTCGGGGAAGTTGGCATGGTATTTCCAATTCACTCCTCACGATGACCACGACTGGGATGCAGCCCAGACTCCGATCTTGGCGGACATCCTGATCAAGGGCCTCTTGCGTCGAGTGATCTGCGTTGCAAACAGGAACGGGTTCTACTATGTACTCGACCGAACAACCGGTGAATTTCTCGTGGGTGTGCCTTTCGTCGAACAGAACTGGGCGAAAGGTCTCGATTCGGCCGGGCGTCCGATCCTCTCCTCAGACGAAGGAGTTTCATCCTCGGGCCGGCTGACGAGACCCGGCGTCGGGGGTGGCGTTAACTGGCAAAATGCGGCGTTTGACCACAATAGCGGATTGATCTTCGTCCCAGCCACTGAATCGGTTTCTGTATTCACGAAGGCCCTGAATCCTAAGCGCGGGGACTTTGGATTCTACCCGGGCAGCGCCGGACTCGATGCCGAACCATACCATTCGGTCGTCCGAGCGTTAGATGCTGCAACCGGCGCGAAAAAATGGGAGTGTTTCGCGCCAAATTGGAAGGAATCCTTCGCTTCTGGTTATAGTGGCCTCTTGGCGACAGGTGGGGGCCTAGTATTCGGGGCATCGGAAGGGTTCGCTTTTGCAATAGATTCGGCGACCGGACGCGAGTTGTGGCGCGTTTTCCTGGGAGGAGACACCTATGCAGCGCCGATCTCATTCACTGTGGACGGGCGCCAGGTCATCTTGGTGTCGGCGGGTCGGGCGCTGTTCGAGTTCGGATTGTAGTCGGATTAATCCGCATTTCGATTTTGAGTACTTACTGATAACTTCTCGATGGCCTCCGACACGTTTATTCATACCGGTTGCAACGTGATGAAGACGCTCGGGAGGTCAACACCCAGTGGCGAGAAATGAAATCGAGCATTCCATCTGTCGTTCAGCGCTTCTCCGAAGATCGATTCCCGGGAATCGCGTGTCAGTTCGATGGGTGCCTGATAAACTGTTTGAAATGAAGCGCTTCCTGGTTTTCTTGTACCCGGAAGCGCCAGAGTTTGGCCTCCTGTGCGCCGGAGCTTGGCAAAACGGAAATCCTGGCTGAAACGAAAATTCCGGTTAACGTTGGTTAGCGTTACTTGACTGGTACTGAAATGGGTCACAATATAAGAGAGGCAAAGGGAGTATTCTATGAAAATCCCTGGTCTGACCAAGAGTGGATCGAGGAGATTAAGCGAGCCGTCGGCTCCACCCGAGCCGGACCCCTCACATGTCCAACGTGATTTCCAATCGCTACCGCTGTCCTGAGCAGTTCATCAGAACGTCTTTAACCGCTCCGTTGTCGGCTGGAAACGGTTACTTCCGCTTCGGCCGCGATCTTCTCTGTTACGGCCGGTCTTGTTCGGTGACTCCAGCCGCATCTGCCGACGATCGCCTGCCCGACCTGCTCGACGAGGTACGGATAGACCATGCAGCAGTTCAGCTTCCCTTTGACTTCACCGAACTGGTCGACAACCTTACCTATGAGCGCTGCTTTACGAACTCGAATGGAGCCCCCCTCGGCAGCTCCCCGAGCCCTCTGTTAAGCAAAGTCTATTACTCCGTACGTCCCTTTCTCCCTGCGTCGCTCCGCATCCCGCTTCAGAGGATTTACTTCCGCGGCTGGGAAAGGATCGCCTTCCCCGCCTGGCCGCTCGATGTGACCGTGGAGAGGTTGCTCGAAACTGTTTTGTTGCTATGCATGAAGTCCCGCGGGATCGATACCCTGCCTTTCATTTGGTTCTGGCCCCACGGCGCGTCCAGTGCGGCGATTCTGACCCACGACGTCGAAACTACACGAGGCCGGGACTTCTGCCCACGCTTGATGGGCATCGATGCGTCCTTTGGATTTCACTCTGCGTTTCAAATCGTCCCTGAAAAACGATACGAGGTCGCGCCGGCGTTCCTCCAGGAGATCCGCGACCGCGGGCATGAAATCAACGTTCAGGACCTCAACCATGACGGCAACCTGTTTCGCGATAGGCAACAGTTCTTGAGACGTGTGAAAGCTGTGAATGAATACGGTCGCCTTTGGGGCTCAAAGGGCTTCCGCGCCGCGTGCCTGTATCGGAATATCACCTGGTACGATGCGCTGGAGTTTGAGTACGACATGTCAGTGCCCAATGTCGGGCACCTGGATCCGCAGCGTGGGGGGTGCTGCACGTCATTTCCCTATTTCATCGGGCGGATCCTCGAGCTCCCGCTCACCACAACACAAGATTACACTTTATTCCACATCCTGCGCGAGCACCGAATCGATCTTTGGAAAGCCCAGGCCGGATTGGTCATGGAAAAGCACGGCCTGCTGAGCTTTCTAACTCATCCGGACTATTTGCTCAATAGTCGCGCTCAGAGCACTTACAGGGCTCTGCTAGCTTTCCTGGCAGAGCTCGAATCCGAGCACAAGATGTGGATCGCTTTGCCGAATCAAGTCAATGAATGGTGGAGGCAGCGGAGCCAGATGACGCTCGTTCCGGACGGCAACGACTGGCGGATTGAGGGCCCCGGCAAAGAGCGCGCCATCGTAGCATTTGCCAAGCTCGATGGCGACAGGCTGACCTACACCCAAGAGGCGTTTGTTTCTGGGGGCTCGTAGGCATCTCAACCGGGCCGGCATGTCAATGCGCTGTCGAAATTCCTGGCTGCCCTCCTCCATAACACCGCTATTGGAAAAGACGGACCTCTCCCCTTACGAGACGAACAGCAGGATGCCGGCAGCAGAGCTCAATGCTGAAGGAAAGCTGGAACATCCACCAGGTTCAGCGGCTGTATGACGAGATTCAGGCAAAGCGCAAGGTGGGCGGGTATCTATGTGGGTCCCCCGGTTCTGGTAGGGGAGGTCTCGGAGGTTTGAGGTTTGGCCAATAATCGGTCAGGACCTTTACTAGCTCGCGGCGCCGGGGCGCACCCGGGGCAGGTTTATCAGATTCAGCCGCTCCAGGACCCCCGATGGGCCGAGCTCGTGGACTGGCACCCGCACTCCTCCGCCTTTCATACGGTCGCGTGGCTCGAAGCGCTGCATCAAACTTATGGATACGAGCCTGTAGCTTACACGACCTCTCCGCCGGGCGTAAGGTTAGAAGACGGCCTTGTCTTTTGCCGCGTGACAAGTTGGATCACTGGACGGCGCCTGATCTCCCTTCCATTTTCCGATCACTGTGAACCACTGTTGAACAACGCCTCAGATGAGCATGCGCTCTTAGCCGCGTTAGGGCCGGCACTCCATCTGGAAAAGTTACGATACATCGAAATCCGCGCGGCTCAACCCCTCGCAGGCACGACTAGCCTTTGCCGTTCCACACAAAGCTATTGCTTCCATCAGATCGATTTGCGGCGGGATCTGGCCGCGCTCTTCGATAATTGTCACAGAAGTTCCGCGCAAAGGAAGATCTTGCGAGCAGAGCGGGAGGGTTTGAGTTGCGAAACTGGCCGGTCCCAAGAACTGCTCGACGCATTCTGGAATCTGGTTCTCATTACGCGACGGCGGCACCAGACTCCTCCGCAGCCGAAGAGTTGGTTCCGCAATCTGATCAACTGCTTCGGTGAAGCGCTGCAGATCCGGGTCGCATTCAAGGATAAGCAGGCCGTGGCCGCTATTTTGACGCTCCGGCACAAAGGCACTCTTGTCTACAAGTACGGCTGTTCGGATACCCGCTTCAATAACCTGGGCGGCACCCAGCTATTGTTCTGGAGATCAATCCAGGAGGGAAAGCGTGATGGCCTGCGCGTGTTCGACTTAGGACGCTCCGATTGCGACAATACGGGGTTGATCACATTCAAGGATCGCTGGGGTAGCGCTCGTTCGACTTTGACCTATGCCAGATTCTCGCTTGCTCCGCCTTCGGACATCTTCGGACGTCACGCGACGGAATTGGCGGGACGAATTGCGAGGGGCGTACTTCCTTGCTTGCCGAACCGCATTCTAAGCATGGTCGGCAGCGTCCTTTACAGACACCTCGCCTAACGGAAGCTAGTTGTCCAGTCTAAAGTCTGCGAAGTCCATTATCGGAGCCGAGCGGCGTTTCTGGAGTCCCGTTGTTGGCCTCCTGATGTTGCTAGCAGGTCCCGCTCGGGGGTTCGCTCAAGTCACCGCCGAGATTTCCGGAAGCGTAGAGGATGCGTCTGGCGCGGTCGTCAGGGGCGCAGCGATCACGGTGCAGAGTTTGGAAACTGGTACAACGCGGGCGGTAATGACCGACGAGGCGGGCCACTACAGAGTTTTTTCCCTTCCGCCTGGGCTCCAGGAAGTCAAGGCCGAAAAGGTGGGCTTCAGGACCGCAGTGCGAACCGGAATCAATCTGGAGATCGGGCAGGACGCGGTGGTAAACCTGCGGCTCGAGGTAGGCGACCTGGTCCAACCGGTGACCGTCTCGGCAGATGCTCCTGTGATCAACACGACGGCTGCGGCGGTATCCGGAATCGTGGGAGAGCGCGCGGTGAAAGACCTGCCACTCAATGGCCGCAGCTTCGATGACCTGATTACGCTCAACCCCGGCGCCATCAATTATAGTGCTATGAAGAGCGCTAACACCAGCACCAGCGATGGCAACACGTTTTCGGTCCAGGGGCGCCGCACCGGAGACAACCTGTTCCTGCTGAACGGCATTGAATATACGGGGGCGAGCCAACTTGCCGTCACGCCCGGTGGCGCCAGCGGAGAGCTGTTAGGTATCGATGCGGTACGCGAGTTCAACGTGCTGACCGACACTTACGGCGCCGAATACGGGAAGCGCGCCGGCGCTCAGGTCAGCGTCGTAACGCAGTCCGGAAGCAACGTTTTGCATGGGACCGTGTTCGAGTTTCTCCGCAACAGCGCGCTCGACGCGCGCAACTTTTTCGACCAGGCCTCCGTCCCGCCCTTCCGGCGAAACCAATTCGGGAGCGCCTTGGGAGGGCCCCTCAAGAAAGACCGGGTCTTCCTGTTCGGCAACTACGAGGGATTCAGGCAGGCATTGGCGCTCAGCAGTGTCAGTGTGGTCCCCGACTTGGAGGCCCGAGTGGGCCTCTTGCCGAACGCCACTACGGGCGTCTACTCTCCGGTGCCTAACCTGAACAAGTCGATGCTGTCCTACATGACTTTCTGGCCCCTGCCGAACAGTCCGGAGTTGCTTTCGAATGGGGTAGCAAGCGGCGCGGCCCTGTCGTATAACAAACCCAAAGAATCCGTCCGTGAGGATTTTGGCACGCTCCGGGCCGATTACGTGGTACGCGATCGCGACACGATCTCGGCCGCTTACACGATCGACGACGGCAATAGCCTCATACCCCTCGTGGATCCTCTGTTCGCTTCGCGCACCGATCTCCGCATGCAAGTCGCCAGCTTGGAAGAGATGCACATCCTCTCGCCGGAGATTCTCAACACGTTCTGCTCGGGTTATTCCCGTGCGGCATTCAATCTCGATTCGGCGCTACTGGCCTCGTTTCCTGCTAGCCTTTCCTTCGTCAACGGAGCTGGACCTGGAGGCATCGTCATTAATGGCGGTGTCACGACCACAGGCAGCAACGGAACCATCACTTCAGCCGGCCCCAACAATGCGGCCGGCGTCTGGAATCGGAGAAACCTTTTCACCTATTCCGACACGGTGCAGATCAGCAAGGGAAAGCACCAAGTCAGCATCGGAGTTTGGTTTCAACGGCTCGACGACAACGAAGACACTGCGTCGCGCCAGCTCGGTCAGGCGAGCTTTTCCAACTTAACGACCTTCCTGCAAGGCATCGTGACCACTTTTCAAGTGGTGCCCGACGCCAATGAACTGGGCTGGAGAAGTCTTTATGGGGCGTCGTATTTCGAAGATGCCCTCAAACTGCGGCCCAATCTAACACTTCGGGCTGGCATCCGACATGAATGGAGCACCGGGTGGAATGAGGTTTCAGGCAGGGCCGCCAACTACGTCACGGACTCAGGCATTCTTGTGACTACTCCGCGGGTTGGTAATTCAGCCTTCACCGAGAACAACGCCAAGCTGCTGTTCAGTCCCAGAATCGGTCTGGCCTGGGATCCCTTTGGAGATGGAGAGGCCGCGGTTCACGCGGGATTCGGAACCTACTACTCCCTGATGGACGCGCTCAGTTTCCTGCTCAATTCGTTGCCGCCGTACAACGGATCGGCCTCCTACTCGAACGTGTCCCTGTCTTCGCTGCTGCCGTTTATGCCGGGTGCGCAGCCCGCGCCTTCCTGCGGACCTGCGGTTCCTGCCCCCTGCACCATTTTCGCTCCCCAGGGCGTGCAACCCAACGCAAAGACTCAGGCGGTCGAGGAGTGGAATCTCACTGTCGAGCGGCAACTCGACAAGAACTCGTCGGTTCGCGTTGCCTATGTCGGGTCGCACGGATACCATGGCTTGCTTAGCATAGATCCCAATAGCATTCCGGCGCAGGTTTGCACGAACCCGAACGGCTGCCAAGCAGGCGGTGTTGCCGCTTCTCTGAGGAGCACCGTGCCCGAGGGCGCACAGTACATTCCGGTGGGAGCCCGGCCCAATCCGTACCTGTCGGCGGGATTCTTCTGGTACACGGAGGGCAACAGCAGCTACAACGCTCTGCAAACAGAGGTGTCCCGCCGCTTGGCTCGTGGCTTGGAATTTCGGGCCAACTATACCTGGTCAAAGAACCTGGACATGAATTCGGGATTGACGGGAGCCCAGTCCCAGAACCAGGCGCAAATGATATTAGATCGAGACGACCTGCCCAGGGACTGGGGATTGTCTGCCTTGAACGCAGCCAGCCAGGCCAGCCTTTCTGGCCGGTATGAACTACCTTTCGGCACTAACAGACACTGGCTGAGTGGAGGCCGCGGGCTGGGAAGCCGACTGGCCGGCGGCTGGCAGTTGAATGGAATCGCCACGTTGTTGAGTGGATTTCCGTTGACGCCTCAGATTGGCGCGAATCGTTCCGAGGATGGAGATACGAGGAATCCTGATCGGCCCTCGCTGAATCCGTCGTTCTCAGGGCCCGTTGTGCTAGGAAACCCCGGCGAATGGTTCAATCCCAATGCGTTCATTTTGCCGGCCATTGGCACTTACGGCAACCTGGGAAGAGGAACGCTAACTGGGCCAGGCTTAGCCGCTCTGGATGTGTCGGTGTTCAAGAGCGCTCTGATTTCCGAGAGGGTCACCTTGCGGTTTCGGGCGGAGTTCTTCAACCTTCTGAACCGAGCGAATTTCGGGCCGCCCAATGCGACTGTGTTCACGAACGGCACAACCACCACATCCACGGTACCCGCCATCAGCCCCGCGGCTGGATTAATCACAACAACAGCGACCTCCTCCAGGCAGATTCAGTTCGGGCTGAAGATGGTCTTTTAGTGATCCCGATTGAAAATGTGACGTTGGACAGACTCCGCAAGGCCACATTAGCTGTCCTCTGGCCTCAGTCGCCGGGAGTTGCCAGGACTATCGGGGCTGCGGAATGTCAGAAACTTGCACCAAATCCAAATTGTCGTCCAGGGCATAGTACTTGGTTCGACAGTCGCGCGTGGAGAAATGCCCCTTAAGTGCATGAAATATAACACTGTCTTTCACAATGGTCTGGTTTGGCAATCAAATTGCCATTGCCCTTTAGGGAAATGGACTGCCCAGTTTCGGGAGTGGCTCAGTTGAGCGCAGTTCGCGTCAGCCGGGACGCAAAGGGCGGTAGCTTGTGCGAAGACGGGCCGTTTAAGGAGGACATGGGAGCATATTGTGTAGGATCTGAGCCTCGCGTTACGCCTGAAAGGGCGTTCCCGGCGAAGGGTTGATCGATTCCATCCTGCCACCAGCTGTGGCTGGGTGGGGCGTCTCAGGCAATTCGAACGCGATCTGCCCGTGAGTTGAGTTTCTTGGCTCGTGGGCCAGCAACGCCGGATTCGGCAATGATGATATGGAAAATACAAAGAGCGACATCGCAATAGAAGAGCCCGAAGGCAATCTTGGCGAAACGATAGTTCGGTTAGTTGGGGCGCTCATCAGACACCGTTGGTGGTTTCTGCTCACGGCCGCCACTATTATCATCGTCACAGCCATTGTCCTAACCTTGCTTCCAAACCGGTACACGTCCGAAGCCACGGTTATAGTGGTCCAGCAAAGCGTGCCCGAACGTTACGTCGTGCCGACGGCAAACACTGACCTTAACAGAGTTCTTGAGGCGATGATGCAAGAAGTATTATCGAGGCCGCAGTTGCTGGCACTGATTGACGAATTCGGGCTGTATCGTAAAGAGAAACGGCATTTGGCTCCGGAGCTGATGCTGTCTCGGATGCGGCGCGATATTGATGTTACGCCACTCGAACCCGTGGGCGGGGCTGGGGGACAAAAAGACTTGAATGCGTTTAAGATTTCCTTCACTGCCAGCACGCCGCTGATTGCTCAGGAGGTCACCAGCCGCTTGACCTCAATTTTTATAGAAACCAACCTAAAATCTCGGGCGCGGCAAGCCACGAATACGACCAGCTTCCTTCACGAGCAGCTCGAAATCACTAGGACCAAGCTGGCCGCTCAGGAGCAGAAACTAAGAGACTTTAAGACGCAGTATCTTGGCACATTGCCTGAGCAGCAGCAGGGGAACCTTGCCATCCTCGCTAGCATCCAATCCGAGCTCCAGCATACCGCGGACAGTTTGAATAATGCCAAGCAGCAAAAGGTCTATCTTCAGTCGATGCTGGATGGATATCGACGGCTGGCCTCGCAAGCAGCGTCAATGGAGACGATGGGTGGCGTCGGCAAAGTAAATGGCGTGGTCATTCAAGCCGCAAGTCCCCTTGAGGCTGCGCGGGTGAACCTGGCGCAGCTACAAGCCAAAGAGGCAGAGTTGCGTTCAACCTATGGGGCACAATACCCTGAGGTGCTTGAGGTCCAACGCCAGATTGCGGTGGCGGAAGCTGCTTTATCCAGTCTAAGATCCGTGAAGCCAGCTGCCGATGGAGAGGATGTAAAAAATGAAAACGCTGCGGCCCAGAAGGCGTCAATCGCCGGAAGTCCGACTGCCGCACCCGAAGACAATGCTTTGATCGCACAAATCCAGAGCCAATTGGAGGCGAACCGGCTAGAGATCGTTAACCTTTCCAACGATGAAACGAAATTAAAAGCGAAAATCGCGACATACCAAGAACGCCTGAATTTGACCCCTGTTCGCGAACAGCAGTTGGCCGGATTGACGCGGGATGACGACCTATTGAAAAAGGAGTATTCGGACCTGCTGAGCAAAGAGCTGGAGTCCCAACTGGCAACGAATTTGGAAGAGCAACAGGGGGGACAGCAGTTTCGCCTCATCGACCCGCCTACCCTGCCGACGGTGCCGTCAAGCCCACAGCGCGGCACGATTGGCCTCGGCGGCGCCGCAGCGGGCGTAGGCCTCGGCTTGGCCCTGGCATTCCTTATCGACTCGAGGGATCATTCGTTTCATCGGGAGAAAGACTTGATGCGTCAGTTACGGTTTCCGGTCATTGTTAGTGTGCCGTTGGTGCTGACCGCTCGAGAACAGAGGATCCACACTTGGAAGAGAGCGTTTGAATGGTGCGGCGGAGCGGTAGTAGCAGTGTTAGTCTCAGCTGCCGGGCTGTACACGTACTTACATCGGTAAATGCCCTCTTGGGCTACGTGTCTCGTGACACAATGACCATAAGAATTCACTCGTTCTTGGAGTCGAGCTGATGAGCCGGTTATTCGATTTGATGAACAGTCTGGAGCCTCCTGCTGATCGCGACGAACTCCCTGAGGTGCCGGTCGAGAGCGCCGAAATACTGCCCGAAACTAGGCTCGTCTTTCACACGGATCCCCGCAGCGTAAGCGCCGACCGCTATAGGCTTCTGCGGATGCGGCTGAGGGAATTGGGGAAGGTTGGCAAGCTGAAGACTCTTCTAATCACAAGTCCAATTCCCCATGACGGAAAGTCCACAGTCTGCTTGAACCTCGCTACGGCTCTGGCCGAGGGCGGCAAGAAGAATGTCCTGTTGATCGAGGCTGACCTTCACCGGCCCGCCTTGACCGACAAACTCGGACTCAAAACATGGGCGGGACTAGCTGAATGCCTGGATGGTGGGGTTGATCCGCGGTTGGCGATTCGGCAAGTCGACCCATTAAATTGGTATCTTTTGCCGGCTGGCGGTGCGCGTGCCAACGCCTCGGAGCTATTGCACACTGCGGCTCTTGCTGGCGTGATGAGCAAACTTGCACCGCATTTCGATTGGATTATCGTGGACTCCCCCCCCGTCCTGGCGCTGAGTGATGCGACATCATTGACGCGCTATGCCGACGCTACATTGCTCGTTGCACGCGCCGACTACACAGTTCGCGAGGTCATAGAAGAGACGATCGCCATTATCGGGCGCCAGCGTATCGTTGGCGTAGTGCTCAACGGGGTAAGTTCGGTCAATCGCCACTATTCCAAATACTACAAACCCTATTATTCTGGTGACGCACCACAGTCGGAAGACAGTAGCAGTTAATTGGGCAGGACGGGTGTCGCCCCGGTCTCGGTTTGTGCGATGCCAGGAGGCACGGCCAAAGAAGCGGCGGCGCGTGATGTAAACACATTGCCGATGCAAGTGGGTGCATCGGCTCTGAGAATAGCCCAAGAGTTCAGAATCGGTTTGAAACTAATGGGCCTGTGAAGGGATCTCCAATGACACGAGTTCTGATTGCTGACGGTCAATTGAGCTTTTGCCACCGGTTGCGGCAATTGCTGGAGCGGGGGCGCGACATTCAGGTTGTCGGTGAAGCGTCCGATGCGTCAAGTGCCTCTGCAGTCATGCAGCAGTTGAGGCCAGACATTCTCCTCATTGATCTTGGATTGTGCCAACAGTCTGCCCCGCTGGATCCTGATATGAGAGGTTCGCCACCGCAGCGGACTATTGTGATGCTTGCGGCGATCGCCAAAGATGCGGTTGTGGAGGCCTTCCGTTTTGGCGCTCAAGGCATCCTTCCCAAAACGGCGGATTCACTAATGTGGCGGAAAACTATTCGGCGCGTTATGGAGGGCCAATATTGCTTCGAGGATGGCAGTGTGGCCGTACTTCTGGAAGCATTTCGCGCGTCGTTTGCAGAGCAGGGTGCTTTCTCCCAGAAGGATTATAGGCTCACGCAACGGGAACTGGAGATTGTCGCCCAGATCGTCGCTGGCCATTCGAATCGAGAGGTCGGGCAGCACTTTTCGATCTGTGAACGGACTGTCAAGCATCACCTCACCAACATTTTTGAAAAGTTAGGCGTCTCCAGCCGGCTTGAATTAGCTTTGTTCGCAGTGAAAAATCGACTGGTTGCGGCTGAATCGGTCGCCAGGCAGCCACTGGAGGAAGAAAAGGAATCTCAAGACAGACACTGCTCCGCTGTTGTGGCGGCGGGCATTTTGTCAAATGGGGCTTTTAGCTAGTACAGTTAGGGAAAGCTCAGACGGCTAGGCGTTTTAGGGGACGGATTTCTTGCCAAGAGAGTTTCTGAACTTCTTCGCAATCCAGCGCAATTGTAAACAATGGTGTCCCTGAGTTTTGCTGGAGTTGGCTGGACAAGAGGACTCCCGGTTCCCGGCGAACTGAGCGGTGGGAGGCCAGAGCGAGCGGTAGCCAGATTTGGTAGCCGTGATTGGCGTCAGTTAGCTACAGAGTCTGCAGCGTGCCTATCGTGTTGGATAGCGCCATTATTGTGTTGCAGAGGGGATCGGCTTTTTAAGGGAGTTGCTGTGCTGAGCGTTGCTTCGTTAATGTCAATGAGGAGTTTATCGTCCCTGCGATCAATACCACGTAGCCTGTCATTTCTTTTGGTCTTGCTTCTGTTGCTTGTTCCGTTTTGGCAGCCGCTGAGCATGCTGTTCAAGCTCTCGCTCCAGAGCGATCGATATACGCACATCATTTTCGTGCCATTTATAAGCTTGTGCGTGTTCTACTTCGAGCGTAAGGCTATCTTGTCTAACACCCATTATGCGCCGAGAATCGGAATTCCACTGCTTGCATTCGGCTTGATCCTGTTTTGGTTTCTGAAGCAGCATCCATCGTCCACGGAAGCCGGCAGCCTATTTCGCCTGATGGCCTCAATCATTCTGATATGGGCGGCGGGATTTCTCCTTTGCTTTGGCGCACAGAGCCTCCATGCTGCGGCCTTTCCACTGTGCTTTCTCTTGTTGATGGTTCCGTTCCCTGTTGGCGTGCTGAACCAGATCACCCTTAGCTTACAGAAGGGCTCGGCAGACGTGAGTTATCTCTTGTTCAGAATCTCCGGCATACCAGTGTTCAGACAGGGCTTCAGGTTCTCGCTTCCTGGCGTCGAAATCGAGATCGCCGAGCAATGTAGCGGCATACGGTCGAGCTTGGCTTTGCTGATTACAAGCATTTTGGCTGGCCACGTGTTCCTCAGATCCTGGTGGAGCAAGGGTGTGCTCGTTCTGTTCACCATTCCAGTGGTCATACTCAAGAACTCGGTGCGCATCGTTACCATTTCAGCTCTCGGAGTATACGTGAACCGAGCTTTCTTGTACGGCAACTTGCACCGGCGTGGCGGCTTGTTATTCGCGCTGCTGGCTGTCCTGATGCTGGTTCCCGCACTTGTGGTGCTGCAAAGGGCAGAACGTCATCTTGGGCATCGTGAAGAAGGCTGAGCTGTTACCGCTCGGCTATCCTTACAGAGCCCGCGAGGTGAATTGACGCACCTGCGGCGTCGCGGCTTCAATGTTGCTTTGCCCGGCATGCTGTGGTTCGCGGTCGCCACGGGAGCGGCTGACGGCGTACCTAACATGCAGCCTTTCCGGCTGCTGTAGGGTTTGCAGCGGCAGCGAGTCTCCCTCACAGCGGTGGTGCCCAACGTCGGTCCTGCGTTTCGCCTCGCAGCCGCCACGTTCTCTCGCGCCACCGACCGCTATTGGCTGACCGGCTCAACAGCCATCGTGACTTGGTTGCTGTTGAGTTGCTTGCCGCCTAGTGTGTTCACCCGAACTTGGACTGGCACTGCGTCACCGAAGTCCATCACCGCCGGTACGCACGCCTGAATCGTGGATAGACCAGCATAGCCCGGGACGGCACGCACGGACTCCACTTTGGCAGCCACACCGCCCACTTCGACCAGAACCGTCCCCGCCGACACTTCCGATGGCACACCCAAACCGCTGGCCCAGATCAAGATTTCGTCCCCGGGCTGGGCGGGATGCGCCGGCACTTGGTAGTTCCGCCCCATCGCCAGGTCAGTTTTCTCGGCGAACGTGATCACCCCTTGGCTTTGCCCCGAGCCGTCCAACGAGAGGATCATTGGCGTTGCGGTCCGCATCGTAGCCCTCAAAGGCTCGCTGATTCCTGTGTCCGTCTCAACAGTGGCCGCAAGCGGAGTGTCTGGATCCAAGGCTGGGCAGAGGAAAGTGACTCTGGCATCCGATGCGGCGAGCACGGGGACGTATTGATCGTTGATTTTTACTTTAGTGTTGCCCAGAACCATACTCTGCCCGGATGGATCTGAGAGGGCTGCACGTGGCTCAGCAAACCCACTCCCGTTCAGGGATGCGAGCGCACCAGGGCTGCAAGCCAATAGTCCCGAGGCGACGCTTGGTACTCCCGAGCTGACGTTAACGGTGATCTCCGCCGACGAGGACTGCCCCACCGAGTTAGTCGCGCGGAACACTACCTTGTACTTGCCACTCTGGGAAGCGGACGGAATCCATTCGAAAAGGCCGCTTGCCGCATCGAAGGAAGCGCCCGCGGGAACGTCAGAAGCACTCAGTTGAACCGGCAGTTCGTGCGGATCGACGGCACTTACCGTGAAGCGGAGTGTCTTTCCGAGCCTAGCGGTCTGTGCGTTGGGAACGGTCAGCACGGGACCCGAGGAGGCCTGCAGCTGAATCGTTTCTTGAGCTGTGGACGTGCCTGCCATGGCTGTGATTGTCGCGAGTTGCCCTCCGGCGGCAGGGTCGGCGGCGACCTGGAACGTCAGGTGAGTCTGATTGGCACGAGTTAAAACAACCGAGGGGGTCTTCACCTGCTCGCTGCTGCTGGTTACCTGGATCGACGTGGGTTCGGATGTTGCGGCCACTCGCAACTCGCATGTAGCTTGGCTACCCGCTGGAATAATTTGCGGAGTGCAGAAGAGATGTGTCACCGTGTTCAGAGGCTGTACCACCGACAGGCCGCTACTATTCGACGTCGCGGGAACCTCTCTTCTGCCTTTTCGCTCAATGGTCAGCGTTAGGGTGGCGCTGCCGGTCCCGGCGCTGTTGGTCGCGCTCAGCGTCACCGTCGAGTCTCTCCCCGCAGTGGGAGTGCCGGAGATCAAGCCGGCGGTGGTGCTAACCGATAAGCCGGCGGGCAGCCCGGTAGCTCCGTAACTGGCGGGGGCGTTGGTGGCCGCGATCTGATACGAGAAGGCGCTTCCCACCGTCCCGCTGGCGGTCGTGGCGCTGGTGATCGCCGGGGTTGCCAGTGCAATGGTCAGAGTCAGGGTGGCGCTGCCGGTCCCGGCGCTGTTGGTCGCGCTCAGCGTCACCGTCGAGGTTCCTGCCGCCGAAGGAGTGCCGGAGATCAAGCCGGTGGTAGTGCTAACCGATAAGCCGGCGGGCAGCCCGGTAGCTCCGTAACTGGTGGGGGCGTTGGTGGCCGCGATCTGATACGAGAAGGCGCTTCCCACCGTCCCGCT
>Ga0187848_10000075_pt1 | contig 88762 bp, 53 predicted proteins | sample June2016WEW_4_40_FD_132424 | JGI IMG/M metagenome (GOLD analysis project Ga0187848, IMG submission 132424) | Peatland microbial communities from SPRUCE experiment site at the Marcell Experimental Forest, Minnesota, USA - June2016WEW_4_40 | ecosystem: Environmental > Terrestrial > Soil >... | reverse complement strand
TATCGGTGGTTTCGGCAACGACGGCTCGCGCTTTCGAGACGAGTTTCCAATCGATGTGTCGTGGTCTTGACATGCCGCAATTGTATCATTTTTAGTCTCATCTTGAAAGCGAGCTAGAATAAGTTGACCGCAACTGGCGACGGCCGGCCCCCTACCCGACTACCCCCAGAATCGGAAGCTGCTCAAGTGGCTCGATTCCTGGCTGACCACATCCGATGATCGTGGTGAGAAGTGGCGGAACGGAATTGAAGACGACCTCCGCAAATCAGATGTCTTTACGCGGGCGATTCAGAGTGGACCCCGTATGCCGCTTGTAATGCCACGAGTCAATTTGTCTGGCAAGCGGGAGCGAACTTGCCTGGAGGGCTGCCTTTCAAACGAGTATAAGATCGGTGCAAGATGCGGGTTCCGAACGTGCTTTTGGGTCGCGAACCATGCCGCAAAATCAACAAGATAGCCTGACTCGGCTTGGTTCGGGACCAAGCGGTCCCCAATTCAAATTTGGGCGCCCCGACTATTCCTTTCAAATGCTAGGGAAGCGGTTCGTGTGTCCCGGGAATACTCGGAGCGCGGTGAACATCCCCTTCTACGGCCTCGGACATCTCAATGTGGTTCCTTTCCAGTAACGTTCCTGTTGCCTGCTCATACTGAATCAAGGCTTTGGCATAGGCGGCGCGATCTCTCACGACATAACCTTCGGCTGTAGCCAGATTGCGCTGCGCCGTGATGACGTCCTCGACCGTGGCCGAGGCCAGGGTGAACTTCTGTTGCTGCATATCGAGCACTTGGCGCGAGACCGCAGCCACTTTCAGCGTGGCATTTAGCGTGGTCCGGGCCTGCTCCACCGCACTCACCGCCTTGCTGACATCCCAAACGGCCTGGTTCTTTGCATCTTGAAGTTTCATTTGCAACTGCCGTTGTTCCAGCACGGCTCGAGCAGCGTCGGCTTGGGCCTGACGGTTGCGAAAGGGGAAACTAACCTGCACCCCGTATGAGATGTTGGGGTAGGCATCGTCGAAGACATTGGCGAAGGTTGGCCGCAGCGCCCCTCCCAACCCTGTGAAGCTATAGGTACCAAAGACCTGGACCGAGGGCAGAAGCGCATTGCGAGTCCCTTGGATGGTATACTCCTGATTGCGCAAGTTTAGGTCAGCCTGCTCGATCTCCGGGCGATGGGCAGCAGCTTCCTTCAAGGCCTCTTCCAATGCAGGTACGTCATCCGGGTGGGGCTCCGGTAGTTTATCGGTAGGAGCAATATCCACCGTGGCCAACTGCCCTGTGAAGGTCTTGGTAATTTTGGCCTTCAGCGATTGAGCGTCCTGGGAGAAAGTGTTTCCCGCCGTTAGCAGGAGTTGCTGCTGGTTCGCCACTTCCTCCTGGGTCCGCAGCACATCGTACTGCGCCACCGCGCCCATCTTCAGTTGCGCTTGGTTGCTCTCCAGGAGCTTTTGCGCATACCCCAAACTTTCTTGTGCGACGCGAATGTTTTCCTGATCGGCCAGAAGGTCGTAGTAACTCGTCATCACGGCCGCGACTTGAGCGATCACGCTCTGCCGAAAGACGCTCATGGAATATTTCAGGTTATTGCGGCCGATGCGGATAAACCTGGCGTTGGCGCGTGCGCCAAAGCCGTTCAACAAGTTCTGGCTGAAGCCTACGGAAAGTCCCGTGACAAATTCGGGATTGAACAGGCTGGTTGTAGTGTTTGAGGATAAACGATAGCTGTATTCCGACACGCCAACGCTTGTGCCGCTCACAAAACCCTGGCTGTACCCCGCTTGAAAGTAGCCAAAGTGGCTCGTTTCCACCGGCACGCCGCTTACCACGGTGTAGTTCAGGGGCGTGGTGGCATTGGTCCCCCCATAGAATGCGTACACATTCGGATCGTAGCTTCCTCCTGAACCCACGCTATTGATACTGGTGCCTCCCAGCGTGCCTCCGGCGCCACTTCCGCCACCGTTTCCGCCATTGCTCACACCTCCGCCCAGACTGCCGGAAAACAGGGTGGTAGACTGATAAGAGCCCGCCACGCCACGGGTAGCGCCGCCTCCCTTGGCGCGTAAGAGGTCTGTTTGGGCGATGGGAAGGTTGTACCGCGCCACGTCGATGTCCAGATTGTTTTCCAAAGCCAGCGCAATGGCGTCGTCGAGTCCCAGCATTAGTTTGTCGCCAACAATAAGGTTATCGAGGCGTCGCGAGTTGTCCAGGTGCGGAGCGGGGACGTAGCGGGAGAGGTAAGGAGAAAAAACATCGACAAAGCTGTGCTGGTTGTTCGAGTAATCAATTTGAGTCACACCCTTACCGGCCGACGTGCCGGGGGCTTCTTGGCCCGCCGCGAGCCCGGGAAGCAAAAAGGTCAGGAAGGAAACTATTACTAAAAATCGCCAATATGGCGTTCTTATATTCATGCGCGCTCCTCCACGGGGTCTCAGGGGTGAGGTTCTGAGTGCTGGGTCCTACGACCTCTGAACTGGACTTTGGGTTTTCCGAGTCCCTAGCCCCGAGCTCCTAATCCCGACTCTTTAAACGCACTCTCAATGCCATACTCAGATTGCGGGTCATCTCATTTGTAATCAGCTTGTTGTGATCTGTTCGGCAAATCCCGGCAGGTGGGCAATGCGTTCGCTCATGGGATTGGGATGGCCGGAATCGAACAGTCACGAGGAAGCGGGTCATCGGTTCATCGAGCCATTGAAGACCGACGTTTTATTGCTTGATGATCAGCATCGGGCTCGAAAGTTGGTCTTCCGATTCTCGTTTATGGAGTTTCCCTTGCAATCACGGGATCCCCCCATGGCCCGATGACACGATGGCCCGATCCCGCTTTGTTCGATATCGCCAAGCCTAATCCCAGAATCGAACACCCCTGGGGCTCGGGCGGTTTTGGGCCCTCCATTTAACCGCCTTGATGTCATACCGTTAGAGGGAACGGAATAATGGTCCCCCCCGTGCATGATTCATGCCGGAGACTTAATTATGGATATCCGACGTGAAGACTTAATCCGACAGCGACGCAGGCGCCGGATCATATACATTGTGGTCGGCCTTCTTGCCATTGGCTCGGTAACGTATGGTGTTTCCCGCCTCAAGCCCGCCGCTCCCAGCGTGGACGCAGCCACGTTGTGGCCCGATACGGTGAAGCGCGGTCCCATGCTTTTGGAGGTCCGTGGACTGGGGAGTCTGGTCCCGGAAGACATCTTAGTGGTTCCCGCCCCCACCGACGGGCGCGTGGCGCGCCGCCTTCTGCTTCCCGGCTCACCTGTTACGGCCAACACCGTCCTAATGGAGATGACCAACCCGGAGCAGGAGCAGGCGACTCTTGACGCCGAGTGGCAATTGAAAGCCGCCGAGGCACAATACAACACTACCAAAGCGCAACTGGACAGCACGCTTCTCGACCAGAAGGCCGAGGCGGCTACCGTGCAATCGGACTACACCGAAGCCCAGCTCAACGCGGACCGGGATGTGGAACTCGCCAAGCGCGGCTTGGGCTCGGAGTTGAACGCCAAGGTAACTCGCGCCAAGGAGGAATCCCTGGCCACGAAAAGCCAGATTGAAAAGGAACGCCTGGTCGTAAGCGCCGCCTCCGCCAAGGCGCAACTGGATGAGCAACAGGCAAAGGTGGGGCAAATGCGCGCCCTTTATAAACTGAAGCAAAGCCAGCTCGCTTCCCTGCACGTGCGGGCGGGCGCGGACGGAGTTTTGCAGGAACTTTCCGTGGAAGTCGGGCAGCGCGTGGTCGCCGGGACTCCTCTCGCCAAGGTGGTCCAGCCCGAGCGCTTGAAAGCGCAATTGAAGATTCCGGAAACACAGGCCAAGGACGTGATGCCCGGCCAGAAGGCGGCCATCGACACGCGCAATGGCATCATTCCTGGCCACGTGATGCGGGTTGACCCCTCCGTGGTGGAGGGCAGCGTGACCGTGGATGTGAAACTGGATGCCGCGCTTCCCAAAGGCGCTCGCCCCGACCTGAGCGTGGAGGGCACGATCGAAATTGAAAATCTCGCCGACGTCGTCTACGTCGGCCGCCCCGCATTCGGCCAGCCCAACAGCACGGTGGGCATCTTCAAGTATGACGAAAATGGCAAGGGCGCCAGCCGCGTGCAGGTAAAGCTGGGCCGCGCCTCAGTGAATTCCGTCGAGATTCTGAGCGGTTTGCAGCCAGGCGACAAGGTCATCCTCTCCGACATGTCGCAATGGGACGCCTTCAACCGCATTCGGCTGGAGTGAGGGGATCGGGTCATCGAGCCATCTGGCCATCGGGTCATCGAATGCCGAAGGGCGAAACTCGAAAAAGCAACTTACGAGTGGCTCGCCGACTTTCGAATTTCGGTTCTAGATACCCCTATCTCCCCAAGGTCCGATAATTCAACGAAGAGATGTGAGTATGAGCACCCTAGCGGAAGACGTTGCGAATGTTGCAGGCGTGGCACCGGCTCGGGTCTTGATTGCTGATGACCAGCCGGACATGCTCGAAGCTTTGGACCTGCTGCTTCGAAACAACGGCTACCAGGTACAGACGGTCAGTTCGCCGGCAGCGATCCTGGAGGCGATTGGTGGGAGTCAATTCGACCTGCTCCTGATGGACCTGAACTACGCCCGCGACACGACCTCCGGCCGGGAGGGTTTAGATCTTTTGGCTCACCTTGAAGCGCTGCGTACAATGCCCATCGTGGTGATGACCGGTTGGGGCAGCGTTGAGGTTGCGGTCGAAGCCATGCAACACGGCGTCGGAGACTTCGTACAAAAGCCCTGGGACAACGCCCGGCTGCTCGCGACGCTGCGCAAACAGATTGAATTGGGCCGAACCCTCCGGCGAACGCGGCAAAAGGAGGCTGAAGACGAACTGCGGGCGCAACAGGCCATGCAAGAATTGCGCCAGCACGAGGAGGAGATCCAGGAAGCTCAATTGATTCAGGAGCGCTTGGTTCCGGTGGATATTCAGCAGGTTCCGGGATACGAAATCGACGCGGCGTGGCGGCCGGCGCGTAGCGTGGGCGGCGACTATTTTGATGTACTGAAGTTTAACGAGAACTCGCTGGCAGTGTGCATCGGCGACGTGACCGGAAAAGGTGTTCCGGCCGCGCTCTTAATGTCGAACCTGCAAGCCTCGGTCCGGGGCTTCGCGGGGCCGGGCGTGCAGCCCGCGGACCTCTGCGCCCGTGTCAACCGAGCCGACCTGGCTCAGGTTGGCGAAAACCGCTTCATCACCTTCTTTTACGGCCTTCTCGACGTGCCCACACGCCGTCTGGCTTACGTCAATGCGGGCCACAATCCTCCCACCCTGGTTCACCGGGACGGCTCTTGCCGCCGGCTCCGGGAGGGTGGGCCGGTTCTGGCTTTGGTGCCCGATTGGGATTGCCAACAGGGGATGGTAGAGCTGGCCCCCGGCGACCGCCTCATCTTATTTACCGACGGGATCACCGAAGCCACCGACGCGCAGGGCGAAGAGTTCCAGGAGGAGCGCTTGATTGCGCTGGTCACCGCGCATCGGCACCTTCGGCCTGGCGTGATAAAGGAGAAGGTCATGGCGGCGCTCCGGGAGTTCACAGCAGATAAATTGAACGACGACGCCACACTGCTTGTTCTAGGTGTTGAGGGGAGTGCGGAATGACTACGATTCTGCAAGACCTCCGTTACGGCCTGCGCATGCTCGCCAAGAACCCGGGCTTTACCGCGGTCGCCGTCCTGACGCTCGCGCTCGGCATTGGCGCCAACAGCACCATCTTCAGTTGGATCAACTCCACTCTGCTCAACCCCATTCCCGGGGTTTCCCACACCAGCGATCTGGTCACGGTCATGAGGGGAGAACGGAGCGAACACCCCACTCCCCCTTTCTCTTATCTTGATTTTGTGGATCTCCGTGAACATACTCAGAGCTTCTCCGGCCTCCTTGCCTACCACGACGATTTCATGTCCCTTACCGGCACCGACAAGCCCGAGCGCACTTATGGGGCTCTGACCACTGCCAATTACTTCGACGTGCTCGGCGTGCGCCCCATTCTCGGGCGTGGTTTCCTGCCTGCGGAAGAACAGAGGCGCGGAGGAGGGTCGGTAGTTGTAATCAGCGAGAGCATGTGGCGTGCGCGCTTCGGTTCCGACCGATCCATCATCGGCAAGACGATTCAGATCAACCGTTACCTGTACACGATTGTCGGAGTCGCTCCGCCGGATTTTCAGGGGTGCAAGACCGGTCTGCGGACAGACGTGTGGATTCCCCTGGGGATGGACCCATTCGTTTGGGGCCCGAACCGCCCCGAGGATCGCGGCGCTTTCTGGCTCAATGTGCTTGGAAAGCTCAAGCCCGACGTCGATCGCCGACAAGCCGAGGGGGAACTCAACCTCCTGATGCAGCAGATTGTCGAGAACTCTCGCAACGTCGAGCGCGGCCCCAGCCAGATTACGCTGGATCCGCTCTGGCGCTCACCCTTTGGAGCCAACGTTTATTTGTACAAGACACTGCCCATGTTGCTGGCATTGGCGGCAGCGTTGCTCTTGCTGGCCTGCGCCAACGTTGCCAATCTGTTGCTGGTGCGCTCCGTGGCCCGGCGGCGTGAGGTTGCCCTGCGCCTGGCCATGGGCGCCACCCGCTTGCGGCTGATCCGCCAACTGCTTGTGGAAACTCTCCTGCTGGCCCTGGTCGGCGGCGCGCTTGCCGTGGTGTTTACCACCTGGACGGCCGGGACGTTTGCCGCCTTCATTCCAACGTCAAGTCTGCCCCTCACCCTGAATGGGCACGCTAATGCGCGGGTGTTCCTGGTGACGATGGCCATCTCAGTTCTCTCCGCCGTGGTCTTTGGTATTCTGCCGGCCCTGCGCACTTCCAGCTTGGCGCCCATTACCGTGTTGAAGGAGGAGGCGGGGACTATCTCCGGCGGAATCCACAAGTCCCGGCTTTCGAGCGCGCTGGTAGTGACGCAGATCTCCCTTTCGCTGCTGCTGCTGATCTGTGCCGGTCTGTTCATCCGCAGTTTGCAGAACGCTCAGCGATTGGATCCCGGTTTCGATCCCGACCACGTGCTGCTGGCTTCCTACGATCTCGGTGGGCCCGTGGGCTATACGAAGGCCCAGGGCATGGCGTTCGACCGGCAACTACTGGACAAGCTCGGGGACGTCCCCGGCGTCGAGTCCGTAGCCCTGGCGGATTTCTCGCCGCTCAACTTTACCCTCCACAGCGATTACGTTTACCCCGACGGTTATGTGCCCCGACCTCACGAATCGATGGAAATCAGTCGTGCCATCGTAAGCCCGAACTACTTTCGGACGATGCGGACTCCACTTGTAGCCGGGCGTGAATTTACCGGGCAGGATGGGGACAAATCGCAATTGGTGGCCATCGTCAATCAGGAGTTCTGCGACCGATACTGGCCGGGTCAGGACGCCATCGGCAAAAGGTTTAGCAATTACGGCATTTGGTTTAGTGTCGTGGGCGTGGCTCGAAATGGCAAGTACCGCCGCCTGGTTTATGCTCCGGAGCCCGTCATTTTTCTGTCGCTTTTGCAGGTTTACCGGAGTCAGGTGATCGTTCATACCCGCGTGTCAGGTGATCCCGCAGATTACGCCCCGGCAGTTGAACGAACTGTCCTTGAACTCAATGCCGATTTACCCATATTTGACGTGACGACCCTTAGGTCGAGCATGCGGTTGGGCAGCATCTTCGAACGGATCGCGGGAACCTTCGCGGGAGCTTTTGGATTGCTCGCCCTAGTCCTTGCGGCCGTGGGCATCTACGGAGTGATCGCCTACACGACGCGCCAGCGTACCCACGAGATTGCCATTCGCGTGGCGATGGGAGCTCAGCGAGGTAAGGTATTCCGCCTGGTGCTGGGCCAGGGTCTGTTGCTGACTCTTACCGGCTTGGCGCTGGGCATCACGGCCTCACTGGCACTGACGCGCTACCTGAGGAGTGTACTCTTCGGCGTCACCGCAACCGACGTGGTGACGTATGTGTCGGTGGCGCTGTTACTCTGCATGGTGTCTCTTTTTGCTTGTTACATCCCCGCGCGGCGGGCGACGAAGGTCGATCCCATGGACGCCCTGAGGCACGAGTAAGAAAGCTGTCAGCGATCAGCTCTCAGCTTTCAGCGAAAGACCAAACCGCCTGGTGCGCACTGACTGAAAGCTGAACGCTGATAGCTGAAAGCTGACATCTCAGCCGAGGATACGAATGAGCACCTTGATTCAAGATCTGAAGTACGGCCTGCGCATGCTGGCGAAAAACCCCGGCTTCACGGCTGTGGCGGTCATCACGCTGGCGCTGGGCATTGGGGCCAATACAGCGATTTTCAGCTTTGTGGATGCGGTCCTCCTGAAGCCCCTGCCTTTTTCCCACCCCGAGCGGATGGTGATGGTATGGGAGAAGCCCCCGGACGGCGGGCGAAATGTAGTCTCAACCCTGAACTTTCTCGATTGGAAAAATCAGAATACGGCTTTCGAAGCGATGGCGGCGCAGGGGGGCGCTACCATGACGCTGACCGGGGCTGACCAACCGGTCATGCTGCGGGTTGGGCTTGTGTCCGCGCCTTATTTCAACATTTTCGGGGCGGAACCCCTGTTGGGCCGCACCTTCGCGCCCGACGAAGACCAACCCGGCAAGCAACACGAAGCCGTTCTGAGCCACCGGGTCTGGGAAAATCGTTTTGGAGCCGATCCAGGAATCATTGGCCGCAACATCGCGCTTAATGGCGAAGCCTACACCGTGATTGGAGTGATGCCGCCGGGAATGTTCGACCGGGCGTTTCCGGATCTATGGGCGCCACTTGCCTTCCAACCCACAGACCTGACGCGGGACTATCACTGGCTGGTTTCATTCGCTCGCTTGAAACCCGGCGTCACCTTGGAGCAGGCCCGTCAGCAGATGAACGCCATTGCCCTGCGGATCGCACATGACTATCCGCAGTCGAACAAGGGATGGGGTGCAATCGTTACCCGCTACGCGGACACGTTGGTTGACAATGATCTGCGGAAGACTCTTTTGGTGCTTCTCGCGGCGGTCGGCGCAGTGCTGCTGATTGGCTGCGTGAATCTGGCAAATTTGTTGCTTGTTCGGGGCGCCGGCCGTGAACGTGAAGTAGCGATACGGGCGGCGATGGGCGGAAGCCGCACACGATTGGTCCGGCAGTTTCTCACCGAACGCGTTTTGCTTGCAGGCTTGGGAGGGAGCGTCGGCGTTTTGGTAGGCTGGCAGCTCTTGTTGGCCATGAATCGTTGGTTTCCCCGCTTCCTCCTGCCCGCCGAAGCCGATGTGCGGCTCGACGCGCGCGTGCTCGTATTTGCCGCGGCAATTGCCGTCGCTACTGGCATTCTGTTTGGAATCGCTCCGGCGGTCCACGGCGTCAGGGCGGACCTGGTGGGCTCTCTCAAAGAAGGCGGCCGAGCGGCGACCTCCGGGTCCGGGCGCAAACAGATTCGCAACACCCTGGTGGTGGCGGAGATTGCTCTGGCGTTTGTTCTGCTGTCGGGGGCCGGACTGTTGCTTCGCAGCTTTTATCAGCTTCAGCAGGTTAATCCGGGCTTTGATTCGACGAACGTGATTACCATGGTGCTGCCCCTGTCACTCCAGCAGTATCCTGACGGACCGCGCATCGTCGGCTATCAGCAACAGGTGATTGAGAAAATTCAAGCCGTTCCCGGGGTCCGCAGCGCCGCCGTCGCCAACGCCCTTCCCTTGGAAGGCTGGGCGGATGGAATGCATTTTCAGATCGAGGGGCGGCCCTTCGTTGACCCGTCCAACCGGCCCGACTGCGGTTTCAAAACGGCAAGTCCCTCCTATCTTTCTGCCGTTGGGCTGCGACTGATCAGGGGACGCTGGCTGGCGGAGGCGGACACCGCAGCCACTATACCCGTGGCAGTCATTAACGAAACCATGGCGAAGCAAGACTTCCAGGGTCAAGACCCCCTCGGCCAGCGCATTTTGATCAACCAACTCATTCCCGGCCAGCCCGCCGTGGGTCCGGAAATACCGTGGCAGGTGGTGGGCGTTGTGGCAGACGAAAAGATACACAGGCTCGATGAATCCAGCGCGGGGTTGTACGTCTCCTACAAGCAAAGCCCGAGTCTGGGCACGGCGCTGGTGGTCCGCGGGGCCATGGACCCCGCGCGGCTGGTGAAGTCCATTCAATCGGCCGTCTGGCAGATCGACAGGAACCAGGCGTTTGATGACATCAAGACGTTGGAACGGATCAAATCTGATTCGCTAGGGGAGAATCGACTGCGGACTCTGTTGCTGGGCGCTTTTGCGGGGCTTGCACTACTCCTCGCCGCCACGGGAATCTACGGGGTCATCTCCTACTCCGTGGCCCAGCGCACCCATGAAATCGGACTGAGAGCGGCCCTCGGCGCGAGCCGCCGGGCTCAACTCGGTCTTATCTTTAGGGACGGGATGACGTTGACGGCAATTGGAATGGGAATTGGAATCATGGGGGCGCTGGGCCTAACACGATTACTCGCCAGCCTGCTGTTTGGGGTGAGCCCGCACGACCCCTGGACTCTCGCGTTGGTAGGTGTGATTCTCGCGACCGTCGCCGGCGCCGCCTGCCTCATCCCCGCACGCCGGGCTACCAAGGTCGACCCCATGGTGGCGCTGAGGTATGAGTGAAGTTATTGGGACATTTGTTCATCGGGTCATCGAGTCATTTGGTGATTTAGTGATTTAGCGATTGGGCGATTGAGCTGCGAGAGCATTGGGTGATTATCCATTGGGTGGCCGAGCAGACAGTAAATATCACGCAACGCTCTAATCACAAAATCTCCAAATCACTAAATCACCAGGTGGCCCGATGAACCGATGATTCGACGCTCCGATCTGAGGGTGCGAATGAATACCTTGTTCCAAGACGTGAAGTTCGGCCTGCACATGCTGGCCAAGAATCCGGGGTTCACGTTGGTCGCGGTGCTGGCGATGGCGCTCGGTATTGGCGCCAATACTTCCATTTTCACCACCGTCAACGCGATGCTGCTGCATCCATTTCCGTTTGAGCACCTCGACCGGCTGGTGGCCGTTTGGGAAACGGCTCCGAAGCAGAACGAGGACCACGCGGCGGTGGCTCCGGCAAACTTTCGCGACTTCCGTGAGCAAAGCCGCTCGTTTGAGGAACTCGCGGCGGGCCATGGGTGGGAATTGAATCTTACCGGGTCCGGACCGGCCGAGCGTGTGGACGGCTTCCAGGTGACGCCCGGTTTCTTCTCCCTGCTGGGAATGCGGGCGCAGCTTGGACGCACGATTACCGCGCTGGATTTCGAGCCGGGGCACACTTCAGCGGTAGTGGTCAGTTACGGTTTCTGGCAACAGCGTCTAGGGGGGAACCCAGGCATTATCGGTTCACAGGTGCGCCTGAATTCCCAGGAATTTACCGTCATCGGCGTCATGCCTGCGGATTTCGAATTCCCCATGAGCGTGGAGGTCTGGGGGCCGCTCGATCTCGGCGCCGCCGACAAGGCCAACCGCACGGACCATTACTTACAGGTGATTGGGAGGCTCAAGCCCGAGGTTCCCATTGCGCAAGCGCAGGCGGACCTCGATACGATTGCCGACCGGTTGGCGCAGCAGTTTCCCCAGACCAATGCCGACCACAGCGTGCGGCTACTAAACTTGGTGAATGACCTGCTGAGTGGGTCGCGCCAGTTCATTTGGGTGCTGATGGGCGCAGCGGGATTTGTTCTGCTGCTGGCCTGCGCGAACGTCGCCAACCTGCAATTGGCGCAGGGCAGCGCTCGCCAGAAGGAAATCGCTGTACGAGTGGCGCTCGGCGCCAGCCGCGGGCGGATCGCTCGGCAGTTGCTCATTGAAAGCGTGCTCCAGTCATTGCTGGGTGCCGCGGCGGGGCTGAGTTTCGCCGCTTGGGATCAGCAAAGGGAGCGCGGAAGCATTCCGGCGTTCATTTTGCAGCACGTCCCTGGCCTCAAGCATCTGCGTGTCGATGGATACGTTTTGGCTTTCACCGCCCTCGTGGCGGTGGCGGCGGGAATCCTGGCCGGGTTGGCATTTGCCTGGCATGCCTCCCGGGCGGACTTGAACGAAGCACTTAAGGAGTCTTCGCGCGGCGGCGGTGCAAGCTCATCCTCGCATCGCCTGCGCGGACTGCTGGTGGTGACGGAAGTTGCTTTGGCTCTGGTGCTCCTGACGGGCGCCGGCCTTATGGTCAAGGGGTTCCACAACCTCGTCATTCAAAACCCGGGCTATGACCGGCGGAATGTGCTGACGTTCCAGATCGCGCTGCCGGAATCAAAGTACCGCGAGGATAGCCAGGTGCGGGAGTTTTACGACCGGCTGGTGGAACGCCTCGGTGCGCTGCCCGGCGTGGAAGCGGCAGCGGCGGCCTCGAACCTGCCCGGCCAATGGAACTGGACCCGCACCATGTATGGGGCGGAAGGCCAGCCGCCTGCGGCTCCCGGTGAATTGCGCCTAGCGATCATGGAGGCCGTCACGCCGGAAGCCTTCCGAGTGTTGCGCATCCCGGTGGTCAAAGGACGTGCTCTCTCCGCCCAGGATGGCCCAGACTCGACCCGCGCAGCTGTGCTGAACGCCAGCCTCGCCCGACGGCTCTGGCCCGGCGAGAATCCCCTCGGCAAGCGCGTGCACTTTGGATCGAATGAAAGTGTCGCGCCATGGTGCACGGTGGTGGGTGTGGTGGGCGATATCGAGCCCTCCCCTATCGATCACACCGTTCCGCCCATGGTGTATTTCCCCCTTGCCCAGTTGCCCCAGCGTTCGCTTTCTATCGCCGTGCGGACCTTGGGCGATCCCACCGCGCTCGCCACCGTTGCGCGCGCCCAGGTGCAGGCCTTGGACGAGGAACAACCGGTGTTTGACGTGCGTACTTTAGAGCAGGTGATTGACGACGACCTGAGTGGCGTAAAGGTCTCTGCCGACATGATGACGGTCTACGCGCTCATTGCGCTCATCCTCTCGGCCTCCGGGATTTTTGCGCTCATGGCTTACTCGGTCTCTCAGCGCACGCACGAAATCGGAGTACGCATGGCATTGGGGGCGCAACACCAAGACGTCCTCCGGATGGTCGTAGGTCGAGCGCTCACGCTTGCTCTGGTCGGGCTTGCAATCGGAGTGCCTGCCGCGCTGGCGCTAACTCGCTCGCTTTCCAGTGTGCTGCTGGGGGTTGTCCAGGTGGACACTCCGATTTTCGTCGAGTTCGCCCTTTTGTTAGCCCTGGTTGCCACTCTCGCTGCTTACCTTCCGGCGCGCCGGGCCATGCGGATTGATCCCATGGTGGCGTTAAGGCATGAGTAGAGAAGTGGTAAGTGGCTAGTGGCGGGCCGCGCTCAGCAGGCAGCACAACTCCCCTCTTAAGTTATGGAGGGCGCCCGCAGGGCGGGGTGGTTGGGGCAGTAGCTGAAAGCTGAACGCTGATAGCTGATAGCTCAAAACTGAGGATACGAATGACCACACTATATCAAGACCTGAAGTACGGCCTGCGGACGCTGGCCAGGAATCCCGGCTTTACGGCCGTGGCCGTCATGACCCTGGCGCTCGGCATCGGGGCGAACACCGCCATCTTCAGCCTGTTGAACGCCCTCATGCTCCGGGAATTGCCGGTCCAGAAGCCGGAACAATTGGTGCTGCTCGGAAGGGGAAGAGCGGGCGGGAGCATGGACGATTTCGCCAGCACCGAGCTCTATTCGTATCCCTTCTATCGCGCGATGCGACAGAAGAACCAGGTCTTCTCCGACGTAAGCGCCATGTTGAGTCTAATATTCACCAAGATGCACGGCGCTGTGGGTGGAAGCCCTGAACTGGAAACGATGGATGTCCAGTTGGTTTCGGGCAGTTACTTCTCCTTTCTGGGTGTCAAGCCGGTTCTAGGGCGCTCGTTCACCGAGGCTGAGGATGCGCCCGCGGGCGGTCACGCCGTGGCCATGGTCAGCTACTCGTGGTGGAACAGGCGCTTGGCGCGCGACCCTGCCGCGGTCGGCAAAACGGTGACCCTCGGGTCGACGGTTTACACCATCATTGGCATCACTCCCCCAGGGTTCTTCGGCACTTCCGTAGGCGAATCGCCCGACCTGTGGATTCCTCTGTCTATGGAAAAGCAGGTTTCGCCGGGCTGGAACGGGCTGGACAACAATACGTTTCAGTCGCTCTACATCCTCGGTCGACTCAAGACAGGGGTCAGCGCCGGGCAGGCTCAAGCCAATGTCAATCTGCTGGCCAGACAGATCTGGCAGGAGCAGGCGGGCTCCACCCTCACCCAGAGACAGCAGGAAGTCCTCCAGCACGCTCAGATTCAACTTACCTCGGCGGCACGCGGACTTTCCCGCATCCGCTACAGGGCTTCGTTGCCCCTGCAAATTCTGATGGCCGTGGTAGGGCTGGTTTTGCTCATCGCCTGCGCCAACATTGCCAACCTCCTGCTGGCGCGCGCTACGACCCGCCAGCGGGAGATTGCAGTGCGTATTTCGTTGGGAGCCGGGAGGGCGCGGCTGATCCGCCAAATGCTTACCGAAAACTTGCTGCTGGCCTTGTCTGGCGGCGCGTTGGGGGTGGCGTTTGCCGGGTGGGCCAGTAACGGACTTTTGGCCATGGTTCCCCATGGCGCTGAGCCTTTGCCCATAGACGTGGCGCCCGACGCTCGCGTGCTGGTGTTCACTCTCCTTGTCTCGCTCGCCACCGCATTCCTCTGCGGGATTGCTCCGGCGCTGCGCGCCACCCGTGTTGCCTTGAGCCCTTCGCTCCAGGAAGGAAGGGGAGCAATATCCGTGGCCAGCCGCAACCCGCTGGCCAGAGCCTTGATCGTTTCGCAGGTGGCACTCTCGCTCTCCCTCCTGATCGGGGCCGGGCTCTTCCTTCGCACTCTCGTAAACCTCTCCAACGTGGACACGGGATTCAACAAGGAAAACGTCCTTATGTTTGGAATCGATCCCCCTTCCGTGGGTTACAAGGAGGATCTGCGCCTGGTGAACTTGTATCAGCAAATCGAGCAGCGGGTAAGCGCGCTGCCCGGCGTGAGCGCGGCCAGCATTTCGTTCTTCACCTTTGACCAGGGTGAGTGGACCGACTCGGTTTCGGTCATCGGGCGCACGCCGACGCCCGAAGATGACATGGCGGCTACGCATAACGTGGTTGGACCGGGCTACTTCGCAGCGATGGGAATTCCCGTGCTGGTCGGCCGCGTTTTCGGCCCTCAGGATACCGGGGCTTCGCCCAAGGTTGCCATCATCAATGAAACCTTTGCGCGGTGGTACCTCCCGGGCGGCTCGCCGATTGGGCGGCACTTCGGCCTGGGCGGTGATCCCGCACACAGCAACGACATCGAAGTGGTCGGGGTGGTGAAAAACGCCAAGTACCAGGACTTGCGCGAAAGGCCCTTTCCGGCGGCGTATTACCCGTACGCCCAGCACGTTCAATACCTGAACGATTTCGAGGTTCGCTACTCGGGCAGACCCGACGTGATTATCTCGGAGGTCCGCCAAGCCATCGGCCAGGTGGACCACAGCCTTCCGGTCGTCCATGAGGGCACCATGGTCGAGCAAGTCAATCGTTCCCTGGCGGGTCAAACTTTGATCGCGCGGCTTTCCACCTTCTTCGGAGTGCTCGCTGCCTTCCTGGCTTGCATCGGCATCTACGGACTCATGTCCTATGCCGTTACGCGGCGGACCAATGAAATCGGTATCCGCATGGCGCTGGGGGCGGAAAGGTCCGGCGTACTCTGGATGGTGATGCGAGAAAGTTTGACGTTGGTCGCGGTGGGCGTGGCGATAGGAATTCCCGCGGCGCTCGCGGCTGGTCGCCTGGTTTCGAGCGTGTTGTATGACACAAAGGCAACTGATCCCGTAACCATCACTGCGTCCGCCTTGGTGATGATCGCCGTCGCGGCTCTAGCCGGTTACCTGCCCGCCCGGCGAGCGGCCAAGGTCGATCCCATGGTGGCCCTGAGATATGAGTGAGGAAGCTGTCAGCTCTCGGCTTTCAGCTAAAGACCGAGCGGCCCACGACGCCGTAGCGGATAGCTGAAAGCCGATTGCTGAGGGCTCAGCCCGAGGGTATGAATGAATACGTTGTTCCAAGACCTGAAGTACGGTTTGCGCATGCTGGCGAAGAACCCCGGCTTCACCGCGGTGGCGGTGTCGACGCTGGCGCTCGGCATCGGGGCGAACACGGCCATCTTCAGTGTGATGAATGCCGCCCTAATCCGCCGAACGCCGGTGCACCACCCAGAACAGTTGGTCCGATTGCACACGACCGACCAGCCTGCCAACACAATGCAGACCGGCTACAATGACACCTCCTTGACCGAACCAGTATTCGAGCAACTCCGGCTGCGGCAAAAAGTATTTTCGGATCTGGTCGCTTATGTGCCGCTCAGCCTCAGGAAGGTGGCGGTGCGCATTGGCGACGAGCCCGAAGAGGCCAACGCCGACATGGTGAGCGGAAACTTTTTCTCCGGGCTTGGTGTCCCGCTGGCACGTGGCCGGGCATTCACCCTGGAGGACGAGACCCAGCACACCCAGACGGCAGTCTTGAGCTATGCCTACTGGACCCGGCGTTTTGCCCGTAATCCCTCGGTACTTGGCCAGGCGCTTTACATTAAAGGTGTCCCGTTCACGATTATCGGAGTTGCGCTCAGGGAGTTCGAGGGAGTAGGGCAGGGTGAGCCAGCCGACATTTGGGTTCCTTTCCAAATACGGGACGACTTGAAGCCGTGGGGGCGATCGCCGGGCAGCAAGGATAGTCTCTATGGATCTCCGACATGGCTGTTCCTGTTGATGATCGGGCGACTTCAGCCGGGAATGAGTCAAAAGCAGGCGTTGGCGCAACTGAACCCCATCTTTCAGCACGCCTTGTACGAAGGAATCGGCAAGCGCGACGCGAAGGAACAACCGCCGCAGCTTTACTTCACGCCCGTCCGGGGCATCGAGAGCCTGCGGGAGGGTTACGAAAAGCCGCTCCTCCTGCTCATGGCGATGGTGGGCGTCGTATTGGTGATTGCGTGCAGCAATGTGGCCATGCTCCTGGTGGCTAGGAACACTGCTCGGCAGCACGAGTTCAGTCTCCGGATCGCGCTGGGCGCAAGCCGATTCCAGCTCTTTCTTCAGTTGCTCACCGAAAGCCTGCTGCTGGTGGCGGCGGGAACAACGCTCGGCTGGATCTTTGCGACGTGGGCTACAGAGGCCCTGGTCGCCTGGGCGGGGCTGGACTTCAATGTGTCACCCGATCATGGGGTACTGGCGTATACCTTGACCCTTTCGGCATTGGCCGCGCTGGTGTTCGGCCTAGCTCCCTTGCGCAACGCCCTGCGCTCCTCCCCCGGATTTGCGCTCAAGACCACCGCGCGCACAGTCACTCGAGACAAGGCTCAAAACCGCACCGGGCAGGCAGTGGTGGCATTTCAAATCGCCCTCTGCCTGGTGTTGCTGGTGGGTGCCAGCCTGCTCTTCCGCACGCTTCGAAATCTGGAAACTCTGGACTTGGGGCTAAACACCCATGGGCTGCTCGTCTTCGGCATCACGCCGCCACAGGTCCTGCGCAAAGACGCGGAAGTCGTGCAATTCTACCACTCGCTCATGGACCGGCTCCGTGCCTTGCCCGGGGTGGAATCGGCGACCTTGATGGAAAACCGCATTGGGTCGGGGTGGAGCAACAACACCGACGCGTATGTTGACGGAGCGAGCCCGCGCAGCGATATCTCGTCCTCCGTGCGCTGTAACACCGTGGGGCCGGATTATTTCCACGTACTGGGCACCCCGATCCTCTTCGGGCGCGACTTCACCGACGCCGATTCGGCGACTTCCCCTAAGGTGGCGATCATCAACCGGACCTTTGCGCAGCGGTTTCTTGACGGCCGGGAACCCCTCGGGCACCACGTGGCCTTCGGCAGAGATCCCAAGGTTGACCAATACACGATCGTGGGAGTGGTTCAAGACAGCAAATACACTAGTGTAGAAGAAAAGGCTAGACCAATGGCCTATTTTCCCTACACGCAAATCGCCGGCACGGCCACGATGCACATTGAGCTGCGCACGGAAGGCAACGCCGTGGCGCTGCTGCCCGTGGTCCGTGGCGCCGTCCGGGAGTTTGGGCCTGATCTGCCCCTGCTAGAACCCATGACCCAGCAGCAGCAGTTTGACCGGTCGTTTACCGATGAGCGCTTGTCGGCGCGACTGGCCATGTCCTTCGGTTTACTTGCTGCGCTGCTGGTCGCTACGGGACTCTACGGGACATTGTCCTATCGAGTGTGCCGGCGGACCGCTGAAATAGGCGTACGGATGGCGCTGGGTGCACAGCGCGGACAGGTACTCCGGATGGTCCTGTATGAGAGTCTGGGGGTAAGTGTTGCGGGCTTGCTCCTCGGCCTCCCGCTGGCTGTCATGGGCGCGCGGGCGCTTCGCTCCATGCTTTTCGGACTCGGACCTGGCGATCCGATCGCTTTCGCCGCAGCGATCCTTGGTTTGGCTGCGGTGGTGCTTGCGGCGAGCTTGATACCCGCGCGTCGGGCGGCCACGGTCGAACCCATGGTGGCGCTAAGGGATGAGTAAAGCAGTCGGCTCTCAGCTTTCGACTTAGGACCGAACGGCCCACTACGCATTAGCTGATAGCTGAAAGATGATTGTTGAGAGCTCAGCACGAGGATACGAATGAATACCTTGTTCCAGGACCTGAAGTTCGGGCTGCGCATGCTGGCGAAGAATCCCGGCTTCACCGCTGTCGCGGTACTGGTTTTGGCGCTGGGAATTGGCGCGAACACGGCCATCTTCTCCTTGCTAGACCAGGCGATTCTCCGTTCGCTGTCGGTGAGAGACCCCGGGAGGCTGGTGGTGATTAATGACGGCGAATACCGCAGCGGGTGGTCCACTTCCGATGCCAACGAAATGGTCTACTCTTACCCGCACTACACTGAAGTTCGGGACCGAATCCCGCTGTTTGACGGAGTCATCGCTCGCGCCCACGTCCCCGTGAGTATTGCTTCCTCGGGGTGGTCTGAGAGGGCCGGGTGCGACGTGGTCAGCGGAAATTTCTTCCCGGTATTGGGTGTGGGCCCTGTGATCGGACGCGTTTTAGATCCCGAGGACGACCGCGTTCCCGGAGCAAGTCCGGTGGCCGTCCTGAGTTACGGGTATTGGCAAAGCCGGTTTGGCAGCGATCCGGGAGTCGTGGGACGAAGGATTTCCCTTAATGCGTATCCCTTCACGATTGTGGGAGTAGCGGCACAAGGATTTGCCGGTCTTCTGCGGGGTAATAATGTAGATGTGTTCGTTCCGATTGCGATGAAGCGAGAGCTGACCCCCTCATGGAATGGCCTTGTCGAACGCGACATCATGTGGTTGAACATTTTCGCCCGGTTGAAGCCCGGCTTTTCTCGCGAGCAAACGGAAGCCGCTCTCCAGGCGCCCTACCGGCCTATTCTCGAGGCGGAGATCCAATCGATTAAGAACCCCCGTGCTACGTTCCGGGAAAAGTACATGCGCCAGCACATCTCTCTCCATCCCGCGGCAGAGGGAATCAACCTTCTGCGGCAGACGTGGGCCAAGCCGATCCTGGTGCTCTTGATCACCTGCGCCAACGTTTCCGGGCTGATGATGGCAAAAGGGGCAGGACGATGGAAAGAGGTTGCCATCCGGTTGGCCATGGGAGCGGGGCGGGGAAGCATTGTTCGCCAACTCGTGGTTGAAAGCTTGCTCCTCAGTCTTGCCGGGGGGCTGGGCGGTCTCGCGGTAGGGAATGTATGTTGCCGGCTTCTTCTTTATCTCTTGCCGCAAGACACGGCGGCGAGCTTTTCTTCCGCACTGGATGGCAGAGTTCTGGCCTTCAACCTGGGTGTCGCCGTGTTGGCCGGCCTGGCATGTGGGCTGCTTCCCGCCAGCCAGGCGAGCCGCGTCGATCCGGCTCCTATGTTGAAGGATGCTTCGCCAGGCTTCGCCGGCCGCCGCTCACTGGCACGCTGGCGCAGTGCCCTGGTGGTGGGACAATTGGCCCTCTCCATCGTGCTGGTCGTGGCAGCGGGCTTGTTCGCGGTGAGCCTTAAAAACCTCCTCCAGAAGAATCCCGGCTTTCAACCCGAAAACATACTTTCCTTTTCCGTGGACCCGGAACTCAGCGGCTATAGCGGAACCAGGGACCAGACATTTCTCCAGGAACTCGAGCAACGGCTTGCAGCGTTGCCGGGAGCGCTGACGGTGGGCGCCGCCAGCAGCGGGCCGTTTACTAACTCTGACCGGGGGGCCAATGTCACGGTTGAGGGGTACCGGGCCCGCCAGGACGAAGATTTGGAATGTGCCGTGGACGCCATAAGCCCGGGTTTCTTCCCCACCCTGAAAATACCCTTATTGGCGGGGCGCGATTTCACACCGGCGGACGGTAATGCTGCGCCGAAGGTAGCGATTGTCAACGAACAGTTCGCCCGTTTCTTTTTCCCCGGCGCGAACCCCTTGGGGCGTCACCTGGCTTTTGGCGCGGGCGACGTGAAGCTGAACATCGAGATTGTCGGCGTGGTGCGCAACAGTTACCACATGGATCTGCGAGAACAGGTAGCCCGATTTATCTATATCCCCTACCTTCAGGACACCCGTAGCGCGTCGATGCATTACTACGTAAGGACCGCGGGCAACCCCCTTATCCTCACCGGGTATATTCGGCGAACAGTGGCCGAAATGGATTCCAATGTGCCTTTGAACGAGGTGGGCACGCTGACCACGCAAATTGCGGAATCCGTGTACGGTGACCGGATGGTGGCGTGGCTGGCGTCGGTATTTGGCGCGGTGGCTGGCTGCCTTGCGGCTATTGGGCTTTACGGGTTGATCTCTTACACGGTAGCGCGGCGCACCAGCGAGATCGGATTACGCATGGCGCTGGGGCTTCGCCCACCGCGGTGCTGTGGATGATCCTTCGAAAGAGTCTGACATTAGTCCTTTTGGGGGTCGCGCTCGGGACCGCACTGGCACTTGCCTCGACGCGTCTGGTGTCCAGCCTGCTCTATGGTCTCGACGCCACCAACCCGTTCATCTATTCGGCAGCGACGCTGTTGCTCGGCGCCGTCGCGGTCTTGGCAAGTTACATCCCAGCGCGCCGCGCGACCAAAATCGATCCGCTGGGGGCATTGAGGTACGAGTGAAGAGAGCGGAAGATCGGTTCACCTGGCCATCGGGTCATTTGGCGGTTTGGCAATTGTGGGATTTCTCAATGGGTAATTTGTTTGGAGGTTGAGGATGAACACCCTGATTCATGACCTGAAGTACGGCCTGCGCATGTTGGCGAAGAACCCCGGCTTCACGGCCGTCGCGGTGCTGACACTGGCGCTCGGGATCGGGGCGGATACCTCGCTCTTTTCCGTAGTGAACGGGGTCCTCCTCAATCCTCTGCCCTATCCAGAGCCGGATCAGCTCGTCACGCTGCACGAGAGCAAACCGAATTTTCATACCGGCGCGATTTCCTATCCGAATTTTCAGGATTGGCAAAAATATAACCACACGTTCTCCTCGATGGCCGTTGCTCGCGGCTACGGGTTCACTCTCACCGGTGTTGGCGAATCGGAGCGGGTCCGCGCGGAGTTTGTGTCCTCCGATTTCTTCTCCCTGCTCGGAGTGAAACCTTTGATCGGGCGCACCATTGCCCCCGGTGAGGATGAGATTGGCGCCGCTCCCATCGCCCTCATCAGTGCGGGTTTCTGGATGCGCAAATTTGGTTCAGCTCGTGACATCCTGGGCAAGCCACTCATTCTGGATGGCAAAAGCTACACATTTGTCGGAGTGATTCCCGCCAGCTTCGATCTGCTCCCAAAGTCCTTCACCCCCAAGGACGTGTACGTTCCCATCGGCCAGTGGGGCCATCAGGGGCTGAAATTCCGCGAGGCCGGGCTGGGGATTCACGGGATTGGGCGCCTAAAGCCCGGCGTTACAATCCAGCAGGCTCGGGCCGACATGGACGGCGTTACCAGAAACCTAGCGGCTGCCTACCCGAATGCGGACAAGGGCATCGGCGCTGGCATCCTGCCGCTGAGGGAATATATGGTGGGCGATATCCAGCCGATTCTCCTCGTACTGCTTGCCGCCGTGGGCTTTGTGCTTTTGATTGCATGTGTGAATGTCGCCAATCTTCTGTTGGCACGTTCGGCTGGCCGTCGGCGCGAATTCGCGGTCCGAGTCGCTCTCGGCGCGTCGCCCCAGCGCGGCGCTCGGCAACTTCTTACTGAGAGTGTTCTGCTTGCCCTGGCGGGAGGCGGGCTGGGCATTGTTCTGGCGGCTTGGGGCACGCGAGTCGCACTCAAAGTCCTTCCCGCGGCCCTGCCGCGCGCGGCGGAAATCGGAATCGATGCCCACGTTCTGATCCTTACCGTGGCGGCTTCGGTGCTGGCGGGCATCCTCTTTGGATTGGCGCCGGCACTCAAGATATCAAGACCCAACTTGCAGGAAACCCTCAAAGAAGCCAGGCGCGGAACTATCGGCGCTCATCACCGGACCCAGGGAGTCTTTGTGGTGATTGAGATGGCCACGGCGCTGGTCCTGCTGGTCGGGGCCGGGCTCATGACCCGTACCCTGACTCGGCTCTGGGGCGTCAATCCGGGCTTTGATCCGAACAACGTGTTGACGTTCGGACTTTCCCTTCCGCCTACAATGAAAAAGGCAGACCCGGACGCGATTCGGGCCGCCTTCCGGGAATTCGACGCCAAGCTCGGCTCGACGCCCGGCGTCCAGTCGGCTGAGATCGTGGGCGTAGTCGGGCACGTGAAACAGTGGGGGCTCGATTCGGACGATACGCAGTCGCTCCGGGCCCAGCTTTATCATCCGTTCATGCAGTTGCCAGATGGCGCCATGGCGCTTTCGGTTCCTGGCACGGGAGTGGTGGTGCGTTCGGAAAGGACGGCGTCCGCGCTCTTCGCCTCCATTCGGCACACAAACCAATTGATGAACAACGAGCAGGCCATTCACGGTGCGCAAACAATGGACGAAGTCATTGCCGGTTCCCTCGCCACGAGGCAATTTTCCATGATTCTGCTTGCGAGCTTCGCTCTTGTGGCGCTGGCTCTCGCGAGCGTGGGGATTTACGGTGTCCTGGCGTATCTGGTCGGCCAGCGGACGCATGAGATTGGTATTCGGATGGCGCTCGGCGCGGGCCGCTATGAAGTGCTCCGCCTCGTGGTGGGCCAGGGCACAAAGATGGCGCTCCTCGGAGTGGCCCTTGGCCTTGCGGCCGCACTGGGCCTCACACGTCTCATGTCCAATATGCTGTACGGCGTCAGCGCAACTGACCCGCTGACGTTCATCGCGGTGGCAATTCTGATTCTCGTGGCGCTTGCGGCCTGCTACATCCCTGCGCGGAGGGCGATGAAGGTCGATCCCATGGTGGCGTTGAGGTACGAGTAGAGATGTCAGCTATTCGCAATCAGCTCTCAGCACCGCCCCTGATTCCCCTCACTTGCTTAGGAGGGGAGCCCGCAGGGCGGAGTGGTTGTGGCACCGGCTGAAAGCTGAAAGCTGGCGGCTGACGGCTCAACGCTAAGGATACAAATGAGTACTTTGATTCATGATCTGAAGTTCGGCCTGCGGATGCTGGGGAGGAATCCTGGCTTCACGGCGGTCGCGGTGTTGACACTGGCGTTGGGGATTGGCGCCAACACGGCAATCTTTACGATTGTGAACGCCATACTGCTTAATCCTCTTCCCGTCGCCGACTCTGCCCACCTCGTTCAGTTGGACACGGTTGACAAGAAGACGATGGTCGCCTTGGGCAGCGCCACGCGGCTCGGAGTCTCATTTCCCAACTACGAGGATTATCAGCGTCAAACGGATGTCTTTTCCGGCTTGGCGGCGTCTCAGGGTGCAGATCTGACCATGAGTGGGGGAGAGAAGCCGAAGCAGTTTCAGGGATCGTTGGTCACTGCCAACTACTTCGATGTACTGGGCGTCCACGCCGTCATGGGGCGAACATTTCGTCCCGACGAAGACAAACATCCCGGAGGCGACACCGTCGCCGTCATCAGCTATGCCTTCTGGACGGGCGAGTTCGGGGCCGCCCACGATGTGATCGGCAGACAGATGACCCTTAATGGCAACAGCTACACTGTGATTGGGGTGACACAGCCGCAATTCAAAGGGACTTTTCTGTTCGCTAACTCTGACCAGATTTGGATTCCGGTTAGCATGCACACGCAGATTCTTGCGGGGTTCATTGAAGAGAACTTCCAAAACCGTCGATTCCTCGATTTCGTGAGTTTTGGGAGGCTGAAGCCGGGAGTGTCGGTTGAACAAGCCGAATCGGCAGTGGAGACAATCGCGGCCCGGCTCGCGGCACAATACCCAAAGGAAAACGCGGGGCGCAGTGCGGCGCTGGCGCCGCTCGCAAATGCGGTGGTGAACATCAATCAACACCATCAACTCGTAGCGGTGGGTGGCGTGATGATGGGAATCGTTGGGCTGGTGCTTTTGATTGCTTGCGTTAACCTGGCCAACCTCCTCTTGGCGCAGACGGCTCGGCGAGAGAAGGAGATTTGCCTTCGCGCTGCACTCGGAGCCGGCACCGTGCAACTCGTGCGTCAATCGCTGACCGAAAGCTTCCTAATCTCTCTGCTGGGGGGCGGCCTCGGATTGCTGATCGGAAAATGGGGACGGATGGTCCTGTGGTCTTACCGTCCCGCCTTTCTACAGCAGTCGGATCTGGCCTTGTCACTCGATGGGCGCGTGCTGGCGTTCACTTTGGGCGTTACGGTGTTGACGGCAATCCTGTTTGGATTGGTCCCGGCATGGAAGGTCTCGCGGCCGAATTTAATCGAGACGCTCAACACCGGCGGGCGCAGCGGTTCCATGGCGTGGGGCCGGAGCCGACTCCGCCATGCGCTGGTGATTACTGAGGTGGCTCTCGCGCTCATCACGCTGGTGGGAGCTGGCTTGTTCCTCCGCAGCCTGAATTATGCGGAGGCCCTCAACCCGGGTTTTGAATCAAAAAAACTCTTCGTAATCGGTTTTGATTTGGGGTCGCAGCATTACGACCAGGATCGGAGCGAGCAGTTCTATCGTTACGCTGTGGAGCGGGCCGTTTCTGTTCCCGGAGTTCAATCGGCGGCGGTGGCCTCTAACTTTCCCCTCAACGGTGGCTTGGCGAGGACAATTTTCCTGGAGGGCGAGGACGAAAAGAGCGGTCAGCGCGGCAGCCTGACTACGCTGACGATGTCTCCTCAGGATATTTTCAAACCGAGGGAATTCAGCTGCTACGAGGCCGGACATTCACGGATTTTGACCGCAAAGAAACTCAACATGTGGCCATCGTGAACCACGCGATGGCGCGCCATTTCTGGCCCGGGGTGGATCCGATTGGCAAACGATTCCATTTTTTCGGTGATGCCCAACTGCTCGAAGTGGTGGGCGAAGTGGGGGATTCATGGCAATTTGCCGTTGGCGAAGATCCACGACCTGTCGCCTATCTGGCCATCACTCAGGATTATTCGTCTTTCGCGGTTCTCCACGTGCGGACATCAGGAAAGCCGGACGCCGCCCTCCCCGCGGTGCGCGAGCAGGTACAGTCGCTCAATCGCAATCTGGGGCTGGTTGGCGTGGACACGATCGGGAAGCTGCTGGATCAAGGACTTTGGGCTCCCCGCATGGGGGCGCTACTGCTCGGTATCTTCGGCTTGTTGGCCCTGGCCTTGGCCTCGGTGGGCATTTATGGTGTTCTTTCCTATTCGGTTGCTCAGCGGACGCAGGAGGTCGGAATCCGGATGGCCCTGGGGGCTACTCAGCGACAGGTGCTCGGGCTGGTCGTGAAGCAGGGCATGTCTCTGGTGTTGATCGGGGTCGGCATTGGCATCGCGGGATCGTTGGGACTCGCCCGCCTGCTCGCCAGTTTGCTTTTTGGCGTGAAGGCGTCTGAGCCGCTCACCTCTGCCGCCGTGTCTGCCGTGCTCGCAGCCGTCGGCTTTATTGCCACTTACGTTCCGGCGCGCCGAGCTACCAAGGTCGATCCCATGGTGGCATTGAGGTACGAGTGAAGAAGCTGAAAGCTCAGCACTGAGGATACAAGTGAATACTTTGTTCCAAGACCTGAAATACGGCCTGCGCATGCTGGCGAAGAATCCCGGCTTTACGGCAGTAGCAGTGCTGACGCTTGCCCTTGGCATAGGAGCGAGCACTGCGGTGTTCAGTGTGGTGAACACCGTATTGCTGAAGCCGCTGCCTTATGCCGACCCCGACCGCCTTATGACAGTGGGATCGATGGACAAACGCGGGGCTCCAGTCCGAAGCAATCTGTCTTACCCGGACTTCTTCGACTTTCGGGCGCAGAACCACGTCTTCGATCACCTGGTGACTTCTCGCGACACAAACATGGTGCTGACCGGCGTGGGGCAACCCCAACAGCTCGACGGCGAAATCGTGACTTGGGACCTGTTTCCGGCGCTTGGAATCAAGCCCCAGTTGGGACGCAGTTTTTTGCCCTCGGAAGAAGCGGCGGGAACCCACGTGGTGGTCCTCAGCCAAGCCATATGGCAACGGCAGTTCGGCGGCGATCCCGGCATTGTAGGGCGCACCATCACGCTTGACCGTAAAGCGTACACCGTGGTAGGAGTGGGTTCCGCCGGGTTTGCTTTTCCTGCCAACGAACCCGGTATCCAGCTCTGGACGACCATCGCTGCTGACCGGGAAGCGCCGTCGGGGGACCAGCCCATCACCGAGCAGCGTGGCGCTCACCTGCTGACGGCGCTAGGCCGCCTCAAGCCCGGTGTCAGCGTCGAGCAGGCACGCGCCGACCTGGATGTGATCGCCGGGGCTTTGGCCAAGCAATATCCGGACACCAATACCAATAATCGTCGCGCCTTTGTGAGGCCTGCCCTCGAGACACTCGCTGGCGACTCGCGCACGCCCTTGCTGATCCTCCTGGGCGCTGTCGGCATGGTGCTGCTGATTGCTTGCGCCAATATTGCCAACCTGCTGCTGGCGCGCACCACGACCCGCGAGCACGAAATGGCGGTCCGCGCGGCGATGGGTGCGAATGGCTCTCGCGTGATGCGGCAGCTTCTTACCGAAAGTCTGCTGCTGGCCATTCTGGGCGGAACGGCCGGAGTGGTCGTGGCGGAATACACCTTGCGGTTCGTGCTACCGCTGGGAGGGCAGAGCATCCCGCGCTTGGCCCAAGCCAGCATCGACGGTCGCGTGCTCACTTTTTCGCTGTTGATTGCCGCCCTTGCCAGCCTTCTCTTTGGAATGGCCCCGGCGTTGCAAGCAGCGAAGATTGATCTCACCGGTTCCTTGAAAGAGCAGACCCGGGGCGGCACGGACCGCCATGATCGCCTGCGCGGCGCGCTGGTCATCGCCCAAGTCACGCTGGGCCTTGTGCTGGTCAGTGGAGCGGGCCTGTTGATGGCGAGCTTTCTGCATCTTCAAAGGAGCGACCTGGGGCTCAGACCGGATCACCTGTTCACCTATCGGTTCAGCCTGCCTGAGCCGCAGTACAGCGCGGCGCAGGAGGTGGCCTTATACGATCATTTGCTGGAACGCATGCGTGCCCTGCCTGGAGTGGAATCCGCGGCGGGCGTGTGGCCGCTGCCTTTGGGTGGGGACAATGCCACCGTCTCGTTCAATATCGAGGAACGTCCCAAAGGTCCTTCGAACAGGCCCTCGGCGCGCATGGCCTTTGCGACGCCGGGCTACCTCCTGACCGCGGGCATTCCGTTGCTCAAAGGCCGCTTCTTCACCGAGCAGGACAACGAGAAGGCCCCGCCTGTTTTGGTCGTGAACAAGGCGTTCGCGGAAAAGTACTTTCCGGGCGAGGACGTGATCGGGAAGCGCATCATGCCCGGGGCCACGGGTCCAGGCCAGAAAGATGATTCGATGCATGAGATCGTGGGTGTGGTCGGCAGTGCCAAGCTCTGGGCGCTGGACGCCGAGCCCCAGCCCATCTACTACTTCCCCTACAAGCAGCTTGCCTGGCAGCCGCCCGTGGTGATGCTGCGCACCGCCGTCCCACCGCACACTCTGGAGTCGGCCATGCGTAGAGAGATGGCGGCACTTGACCCGCTAGTTCCCGTGTTTGAAGTCAGGACTATGGACGAACTGCTCTCAACCCAAGTGATCGAGCCGCGCTTCCACACGCTGCTTCTCGGCTGCTTCGCGGGGATCGCACTGCTGCTCACGATGGTGGGACTCTACGGCGTAGTGGCCTACTCGGTAACGCGGCGGACGCGCGAAATCGGGGTCCGGATCGTGCTGGGCGCCAGCCGTTCCACAGTGCTCTCTTTGGTGCTCAAGCAAGCTCTGACGATGGTTCTGATTGGGCTCGTGCTGGGGTTGGCCGGTGCCCTGGCCGGGGGCGAACTTCTACAGAGCATGCTTTACGGAGTCAGGCCGGTCGATCCCGTGGTGTTATCAGCGGCGTGCTGCCTGATCGGGCTGACAGGTGCGCTCGCGGCGTACCTTCCCGCCCGCCGGGCGACTAAGGTCGATCCCTTGGTGGCGTTGAGGTACGAATGAAGCTGACAGGTTATAGTTGACAGCCGATAGCTCAACATTGGGGGCACATATGAATAATTTGTTCCAAGACCTGAAATTTGGCCTCCGCATGTTGGCGAAGAATCCCGGCTTCACGGCCGTCGCGATGTTGACCCTGGCGCTCGGGATCGGCGCAAACGCCGTGATTTTCAGCGTAATCAACGGGCTGTTTCTCCATCCTGCCGGCATTGCGGACCCCGCCCACGTGTTCGCCATCCGGGTCAAATATCAGAAGCTGAATCTCCCGAGCATTGTTATATCAGCCCCGGATTTCGCGGACGTGCGGGGCAGCCGGCAGATTTTCTCCTCCACCGCCGCCTCGGACGAAGAGGGTCTCAATTACCTCGCTTCCGATGGTGCCGAGCGATTGATGGCGGCCAAGGTCACTTGGGAGTGGTTCAACGTCTTCGGCGTCCGGCCGCTGGTGGGCCACGTTTTCCAACCGGAAGAGGACCAGCCTCACGCCAATCAGGTCGCGGTGCTCGCGTATGGCACCTGGCAGCGCCTGTTCGGCGGCGATCCGGCGATCGTCGGCAAGAGCATCCAGTTGAATCACCAGAATTACCGTGTGGTGGGCGTTATGGGGCCGGAATTCGACTGGCCCCGCCGCGTCGATGTTTGGGTTCCGCTGGGTTTAGCGCCGAGCGAATTTGCGCCGGACAATTACTTCAACGAGAACTTTTTTGTCGTGGCTCGCGCGCGCCCGGACGTCCTGCCCAGCAAGGCCGAGGCATTTGTCCAGGTGCTCACCGAGCGGCTGATTGCGGCGCACCCTGAAAGCACATACGCCAGGGATTCCGGTTGGGGAATGTTCGCCATTCCCTTCACGGAGTATGGCGCTGGTGATTTGCGGACGCCGATGCTTATCCTTTTGGGCGCCGTGGGGTTCGTATTGCTGATCGCCTGCTCGAATATCGGCGGTCTGATCCTGTCGCGGGCGTCGGCCCGTACGCGAGAATTCGCCATCCGCGTGGCTTTGGGTGCACAAAGACGGGACCTGCTTCGCCAGGCGCTTACCGAGAGTTTCCTGCTGACCGCGGGCGGCGCCCTTCTCGGAATCGTTGGGGCCTATGGAGGCCTCGGAAGCTTGCTCAGGCTTGCGCCGGGACGCCTCCCCGCTCGCCCTTTCATCGGAATTGATGGACATGTTCTTCTGTTTGCTGTTGCGGTGAGCTTCCTGACCGCTATCTTTCTAGGTGTCGTGCCGATTGGGCACGTTTTCGGCCAGGAGCAGTCCCGCGCCCTCAAAGAGGAAGGCCGATCGGTCACCGCAGGTCTTAGCCGGCAGCGCCTTCGGGAGTCGCTGGTGGTGGGACAAATGGCCCTGGCCCTTGTCCTGCTGGTGGGGGCGGGGTTGCTCTTGAAGAGCCTCGCCCGCATGGCGCAGGTAGATCCGGGATTTGATCCCACCGGCATGATGACCGCTTCCGTCCAGCTTCCCGAAAGCCAATACAACACGGATGAGAAGCAAGCCGCCTTCTATCGAGCCGTGGAGGAGAAACTCACCGCTCTACCCGGAGTTTCTTCCGCCGCTATGACCCTGTCTCTTCCCTTCAGCGGGTTTACGCCATCTTCTTCCTTCACGATTGAGGGCCGCCCAAGCGGTCCCGGCGATCCCGGGCCGCACAGCGATCTGAACTGGATTACGCCCGGATACTTCCAGACCATGCGCATTCCCTTGTTAAAAGGGCGTTATTTCACCGAACAGGACCGGCTGGGAACACAACCGGTGGTGGTGATCGACGAAAACCTCGCTCGCCAGTACTGGCCCCATCAGGATCCTGTTGGCCAACACCTGCGCCGCGGCAATCACTCGCCTTGGGCTACTGTAGTAGGTCTCGTTGGCCACACGATGCAGTCGGCGCTGGTGGGAGATTCAGGCAAAGGCGTCTGCTTTTACCCCCTCTTCCAACAGCCCATTTCGCAAATTTTTCTCATCGTCAAGGCCAACGCGGATGCGGCCCAAATGGGCAGCTCGATGCGGGCGGTGGTCGAGTCGGTTGATCCCGGCCAACCCGTGGCCAACCTTGAAACCATGGAGCAATACGTGGCGGGCTCGCTCGGCCCACAACGGATCGCCGTGTCTGTGCTTGCGATTTTTTCTTTAATAGCGCTTTTCCTTGCCTCGCTCGGCCTTTACGGAGTGATCAGTTATAACGTGGCGCAACGCACGCACGAAATCGGTATTCGCCTGGCCCTTGGCGCCGAGAGGCGAGAAGTATGGCGGCTCGTGCTCACTCAGGGGATGCGGCCAGCGCTGGTCGGGGTTTTGCTGGGTGTCATCGCGGCTTCGTTGGTCGTGCGCTACCTCCGGAGCCAACTATTTACGGTCAGTGCTTTTGATCCCATGACCTTCCTCTCGGCCGGCTTGGTTTTGCTCGCTGTCGCGCTCGTGGCCTGCCTCGTCCCCGCGCTTCGCGCGACGAAGGTCGATCCAATGGCGGCGTTGAGGTATGAGTGAAGAAGCTGTCAGCTCTCAGCTATCAGCTTTCAGCCAATGACCGAACGGTCCAAGTCGCGGTAGCTGAAAGCTGATAGCTCAACACCGAGGAGACGAATGAGTACTTTGATTCAAGACCTAAAATACGGCCTCCGCATGTTGGTGAAGAATCCGGGCTTCACGGCGGTCGCGGTGCTGACGCTCGCTCTCGGCATCGGTGCGAACACCACAGTCTTCAGCATCGTCGACGAGCTTTTCCTGCGGTCGTGGCCCGTGAAGGATTCTGCGCACTTGGTCGTCATCGCGACGGATTGGCCTAAGGAGCCTGATTATCATGCCTCGTCGTATCCCGATTATCTTGACATTCGCCACGAAGTCGGCGCTTTCTCCGACGTGGTGGCCTATGGCGGGCGCGGGGGGTTCATGAGCGGCGAAGGCCGGGGCGAGGAAGTAAGCGTCGAAGTGGTCTCGCAAAACTACTTCGCGGCACTGGGCGTTAAGACTGCGCTGGGCAGGGCTTTTTCACCGCAGCCAAACCAAGCCGACGCTGAAGGCCGCTCCGTCGTGCTGAGCCACGCTTTCTGGCAGCGCTACTTCGGCGGCGATCCCTCTCTTCCGGGCAGGACCACCCTGCTCGACGGAAAAGAATTCACCGTAATCGGGGTCACTCCCGAGGAATTTCACGGGCTAAGTCAAGGTTCGTTCCCCGACATTTGGGTGACCACCGAGGGCTGGGCCATCATGGTTCCCGGCGAACAAGAAGGCTATGCCGAGCGGGACGACCGCTGGTTCGAGCTGGCCGGCCGTCTTCGCCCCTGGGCCCAGCTTCCTGAAGCCCGCACGCAAATCCAGACGCTCGCGAAGCGACTCGCGCCCGCGTCTCCCGCCACCAACAAGGACGCAAAGTTCCTCATCTACCCGTCGTCCCAGGTGCGCCACGAGGGTATCCAACCAGCGTATTACGCAATGGCCATGGTGGGTTTGGTTCTCCTGATCTCCTGTGCCAATGTTGCCAATCTTCTGTTGGCGCAAACGGAACGGAGGCAACGCGAGATCGCCATGCGCTTGGCCTTGGGCGCTGGCCGGCGGCGATTGGTCAGCCAGCTTCTTACCGAAGGGCTTCTCCTTGCCCTGGCAGGTGGCGGCCTCGGTGTGGTGTTCGCGTCATGGCTTATGAAGCTTGTACCCTCGGTTGTTTCCCTCCCGTTCACACCGGGCGTCATTCTCGATGGCCGGGTGCTTCTGTTTAGTGCGGCGGTCTCACTGCTGGCGGCCCTGATCTTTGGAGTTGCGCCGGGGATGCTTGCTACAGGATGTGACCTGGTTCGAGTCCTTAAGGGCGGGGATCCTCCGTGGGGACCAGTCAGAGGCCGCATCTCGCTGCGTAGCTTGCTGGTGTCCGGAGAAATCGCGCTCTGCGTGGTGCTGCTGGTGGGTTCGGGGTTATTGCTCCGCAGTTGGTTATACAGCCAGCGGATCAATCTGGGATTTGACGCCAATCGGAATGTCCTCATGCTCTCGGTGGCGCCACCCACATTCTATGGTTACAACGAGAGCCAGGCGGCTGCTATCTATCCCGCCTTGGCGACGCGCGTTGAATCCGTACCAGGTGTAGTACGCGCCAGTTATGCCCGGCGGCCTCCTTTGACGAATGACGAAGGAGGAGAAACCCAGGCAGTAACCATCCCCGGAGTCGAGCCGCCCCCAGGAACCGATCATTTTAAGATCCGCTACAACATTGTTGCGCCGAAGTTCTTCCAAACGATCGGCGCCCACATTCTTCAGGGGCGAGAGTTCAACGCGTTCGACACTCCCTCGAAAATGCCGGTCGTCATCGTCAATGACGCCATGGCGCGCAAATTCTGGCCGGACCAGAACCCGGTGGGAAGATCCATCCAAATTGGCAAAAAGAATTGTCAGATTGCGGGCGTAGTGGAGACGGGAAGGTACGTCGACCTCCATGAAACGGCCCAACCCTACCTGTTCCTTCCTTTCGCGCAGAACTTCTCGTTCGAGTGCGTCCTGTTTGTGGAGACCGGCGGCGATCCGCGGGCCTTTGTTCGCGCTATTCTGAACGAAACGGCGGCCGTCGATAAACACCTTCCGATCGTAAGTGCGGTGACCTTCAGAGAACATATTCGAGACGTCATGAAGGTGGAGCGTTCGATGGCTACCCTGCTCGGAAGCCTTAGCATCCTCGGAATGTTTCTGGCGGCGGTGGGCCTTTACGCGGCAGTCGCTTACGTGGTTAGCCGGCGTACACATGAGATCGGCATACGCTTGGCACTGGGGGCAGGGCGGGCCGACGTCTTGAGGCTCGTCTTGGCCCGGGGGCTGCGCTTGAGTGCAGCGGGCGCCAGTATTGGCCTGGTGGGAGCGATCGTTGTTTCCCGCTTGATGTCGGATTTCCTTTACGGCGTGAGGCCCACAGATCCCGTGTGTTATGTCGCGGGCATCCTCGTCGCCGCAAGTGTGGCAATGCTGGCCTCATATTTCCCCGCGCGCCGGGCGACGAAAGTCGATCCTATGGTGGCGTTGAGGTATGAGTAAGTCAGTTGGATAGTGGTTAGTGGCTAGGAGCGGTCAGAAGTCAGCACAACTCGCTACCTCAATGAAGAAGAGGGGAGCGCGCAGGGGGGGGAGTGGCTGAAGGCCGAAATCTGTTAGCTGAGAGCTCGACGCGGAGGAAGCGAATGAATACTCTGTTCCAAAACCTGAAATACGGCCTCCGCATGTTGGCGAAAAATCCCGGCTTTACAGCGGTGGCGGTCGTGACGCTCGCCCTTGGCATTGGCGCGAACACCGCAATCTTCTCTGTGGTGAATGGCGTACTCCTTCGCCCATTGCCTTACAAGGACGCGGGGCGATTGGTGTTTGTGGCAGCGACTAACCGGAATCAGGATATCAAGGTCGATGTTACGTCCTACCCAGACTTTGCGGACTAGCGAGCGCAGAATCAGGTCTTCAGCGGTTTGGCTGCGTACCGTGCCCAGTCCTATGACCTGATTGGCGGCGGCCAGCCAGAGCAAATTCGTGGAGTCCGCGTGACGGAGGACCTCCTGCCGTTGCTGGACGAAAAGCCGGTGCTCGGTCGCGCTTTTCTGCCGGAAGAGTACCTGCGCGGCAAGGAACATGTTGTCCTGCTGAGTGACGGTTTGTGGCGGCGCCTCTTCGCGAGTGACCCTGGTTTGGTGGGTAGAACTCTCAAGCTGAACGATGAGCTCTACACCGTGGTTGGAGTCATGCCGCAGGGGTTCCAGTTTCCCCCCAATGAACAGGCGTCGCTCTACACCCCGCTGGTGAGCGACACAAATCGAAGTCACGGCTGGCTGTGGACTATCGGCAGGCTGAAGCCTGGAATCGGCCTGCGGGAAGCACAATCGGAAATGGACGGAATTTCGCTGCGGTTGGAGCGCCAGTATCCACAATCGAATAAAAGCGAAGGCGCGAGTGTCCTTTCGCTTCAGGAGTCGGTGGTGGGCCACATGCGGCCTGCTTTCCTGGTTTTTGTTTGCGCAGTCGGCCTCGTATTGCTGATCGCCTGCGCTAATGTCGCGAATCTGATGCTGAGTCGAAACGCGACGTGCGAGAGGGAACTCGCGGTTCGTGCTGCCCTCGGCGCCGGTCGTGGACGGTTGGTGACCCAACCGTTAACAGAGAGCGCTCTATTGGGCCTTCTCGGTGGGCCCTTAGGACTGGCCCTTGCCTTTTGGGGTGTGGATGCGCTTGTGGCGCCGCTGATGAGGAGACATCTCCCCATCCCGCGACTCGACAATATTCAGATCGATGGTTGGGTGCTGGGCTTTACTTTGTTGGTCTCTTTCCTCACCGGCATCTTATTTGGTTTGGCTCCCGCCCTCTCGGCCTCGCGCGTCGGACTCAACGAGTCCCTTAAAGAGGGCATAAGGACGGCGGCGGGAGGCCTTCGGCCGGCTCGATTGCGCAACTACTTGGTGGTTTCCGAGGTGGGTTTGGCTTTGGTGCTGCTGGCGAGCGCCGGCCTTATGATCAAGAGCTTCCTGCTCCTCACCGACGTCCATACAGGCGTGGATGTTCACAATGTGCTGGTGGCCGATGTGTCGTTACACGCGGCGAGGTATGCCCAGCCCCACGTCCGCGCCGACTTCCTGCAACAAGTTGACCAGCGCCTGCGCACTCTGCCCGGAGTTGAATCTGCCTCCTGGGTAACCGACGTTCCGCTAAGCGGAGACTCCGACGCACTCAGGTTCAGCATCGCGGGCCAACCCGACCCTGAGCCTGGAAAGCCTCGCCAAGGGTCTTTCAACGTAGTTGGCCCCGGCTACCTGCGAACGCTGAGGATTCCGTTGCTGCGCGGCCGCGATTTTTCCGACCATGACAACGAAGCCGGCCCTGGCGTTGTGCTGATCAACGAGGCAATGGCGCGGCGCTTCTGGTCCCATGCCGACCCCCTTGGCCAAAAGATCAGCACGGATGGCAAGTAATGGTTCGAGATTGTTGGCGTGGTCGGAAACATCCACCAGCTCGGGCAAGCTAAGGACATCAGTCCGGAGGTTTACCTCGCCTATCTTCAGGCTCCCGTCGACTGGCCCTACCGGAGCTTGATTATCCGGGCTGCCGGTGACCCGATGAAGCTGGTGAGGGAGGTCGAGAAGGCCGTCTGGGCAGTCAACCGCGAGATGCCCATCTCCAATCTTCGCCCGATGGAACAGGTGCTCGCCGATTCGGTTGCCCAGCCTCGCATCTTCGCTTTGCTGCTGGGGCTGTTCGCGGGGTTGGCGCTGGTGCTCGCGGCACTCGGAATCTACGGTGTTGTTGCCTACTCCGTCGCGCAACGGACTCATGAACTTGGTGTCCGGATGGCGCTCGGCGCGAGACGCTCCGATGTGTTCCGCTTAGTTGTAGGTCAGGGAATGTATTTGACACTGATCGGTCTTGGGATCGGCTTGGGCGGAGCGCTTGCCTTAACGCGATTCTTGCGGGCGTTCCTTTTTGGGGTGGGGCCCACCGACCGCATGACATTTGGATTGGTCGCCCTGTCGCTGGGCGTTGTGGCGCTTCTCGCGTGCTACATCCCCGCACGCCGCGCGACCAAGGTCGATCCTAGGGTGGCATTGAGGTACGAATGAATACCATGTTCCAAGACGTAAAGTACGGCTTCCGCATGTTAGCGAAGAACCCCGGCCTTACAGCCGTGGCGATATTGACGTTGGCGCTGGGCATAGGCGCCAATACCGCGATTTTCAGCCTGGGCAACGTCTTCATGTTCCGCCCCTTGCCCGTGAAAGACGCCGATCGCTTGACCGTTGTGGCAGTCCAGAGCAAGGCGGACTCCGACCCCGGAGAAATATCGTACCTCGATTACCTCGATTATCGGGCGCACTCCTCCGACGTGTTCACCGACATGACGGGTTATGGCATCGGCGTCGCCGGGCTCGGTTACCGGGGCCACGCCGACCGGTTGATCCTGAGCTACGTGCCGAGCAATTTCTTCTCGATGCTGGGTATTCGCCCAGCGCTTGGGCGCCTGATCAATCCTGGCGAGGGCGACGCTCCCAAGACGGGCCCCGTGGTGGTTCTAGGTCACTCCTATTGGGAGGAGCGCTTCGGCGGTGATCCAGGCGTGATCGGGAGCACCGTCACCCTCGACGGCACGGCGGTGACCATCATTGGCGTAGTGCCCAGTGAGTTTCATGGACCCTACAACCTGGTGGAAATGGATGCTTATGCGCCGCTCGGAATGTTGGCATCCGGCCACAACGCCGATTTCTTCACTGCGCGTGAAGAGCACGAAATGCGCGTGCTGGCCACCCTGAAGCCGGGGGTGAGCATCACGCAAGCGCAGGCGGAGCTCAATGTGGTTGGCCAGCGGCTAGCGCAAGAGTACCCCCAAGCGGACCAGGGCCAGCGAGTACGGGTTTTTCCGGAGCGCATCGCCCGGCCTGAGCCCGCGGTAGCCGACTACATGCCGTTGGGGGGAACCGTGTCTCTGGTAATGGTGGGGCTGGTGCTCGCGGTAGCCTGTCTCAATGTCACCAACCTGCTCCTGGCGCGAGCGGCGGAGCGCGAGAAGGAAGTTGCAATTCGCGCCGCCATGGGGGCGGGCCGAAAGCGGCTGATGCGCCAACTCCTCACGGAGAGCCTGATCCTGGCCGTGGCAGGCGGGGTGGGCGGCGCCATCGCTGGCAATTGGGTGTGTCCTCTGTTGAACGGGCTGCGTCCTCTGGGAGACATTCCTCTTCGGCTCGCCTTTGTTTTTGACTGGCGCGTGTTTGCCTACGTCGCGGGCGTGGCGCTCGCGGCCGGAATCCTTGCGGGCCTCGCTCCTGCCTTACGTGTGTCGGGCACCGATTTAAACCTGGTTCTGCGCGAGAGCGGTCGGGGCCTGGTGGGCGAAAGCGGGCGGCACTGGCTTCGCAACGGCTTGGTGATCACACAGGTCGCGGGCTCGCTGATCGTGCTGGTGGCCGCGGGCCTGTTCACTCGCAGCCTCATGCACGCGGAGTCGATCGACCTCGGCTTCGACCCGCACAACGTCCTGAACGTAAGCCTTGACCCACGCTTGCAGGGCTACACCCAGCCGCGGGCGGAGGCCCTCTTCCGCGAATTGCTGCGTCGCGCCCAAGCGCTGCCCGGCGTGCAATCTGCCAGCCTCGCGTTTTCGGTCCCGCTCGGCATTTACAACGACAGCGCCCGCGTTTACGCCGAGGGTCAGGCCCCACCGCCCGCCAGCCGAGTGCCGGGCGCATACTTGAACCGCGTCAGTCCCGACTATTTCACCACCCTGCGCATTCAGATTCTCGCGGGGCGCGCCTTCACCGACGCTGATACCGCCACTTCCGAGCCTGTCGCGATTATCAACCAGACCATGGCCGAGCGGCTTTGGCCCCACCGCGACCCCGTCGGGCAGCACTTCAGCTATAAGGGCGCCGCTGGCCCCTTTGTCAGCGTAGTAGGCGTGGCGCACGACGGCAAATACACCGGCCTACTCGACGCTCCGGGGATGTGCTTCTATGTGCCCCGGACGCAGAACTATGCGTCGACTCACGTCCTCCAGGTGCGAACGACTGTACCGCCAGAGTCCCTCGCGCCTGCGGTGGAGGGCCTGGTGCGCCAGCTCGATCCGGACCTGCCGGTTTACGAAGTTATGAGCATGGAAAAGTCGCTGCAAGGAGCCAATGGGTTCTTCCTCTTCAAGGTGGGCGCGTCGTTTGCGGGCGCACTGGGTGCCCTCGGTCTGCTCCTGGCGGTGGTGGGGCTGTATGGCGTGGTTTCTTACTCGGCCAGCCGGCGTCGGCACGAAATCGGCATTCGCTTAGCGCTGGGCTCGCAACGCGTCGCGATCTTTCGTCTCGTCATCGGTCAGGCTGTTCTGCTGGTGGGCCTCGGTATCGCCCTGGGAGTAGTGGCGGCGCTGGGCGTGAGCCGACTGCTGGTGAGCCTGCTGGTGGGCGTGTCGTCCTACGACCCGCTCACCTTCATCGGCGTCTCGGCCATCCTGCTGGCGGTGGCGCTGCCCGCGTGCTATATCCCAGCGCGGCGAGCGACGAAGGTCGATCCCATCATGGCGCTGAGGTATGAGTAAAGCAGTGGATAGTGGTTAGTGGACAGCGGTTAGTGGACTGTGCCGGGCAACTGTCCACGCCCCATTGCTGGCCCGTGGGACTTGGGCATGCAGCACAACTCCCCTCCTTACTTAAGGAGAGGAGCACGTAGGCTGCGGTGGTTGGGGCAGTGGCTGAACGCTGATAGCTGATAGCTGACAGCTCAGCGGGGGATACGAATGAATACATTGTTCCTTGATCTGAAATACGGCCTGCGCATGTTGGCGAAGAATCCCGGCTTCACGGCGGTGGCGGTACTGACGCTTGCCCTCGGCATCGGTGCAAACACGGCGATATTCAGTGTCGTGAATGCCGCGCTGCTCCGGTCGCTGCCTTACAAAGAACCGGGCCGGTTGGTGTATGTCTGGTCTGCGGAAAAAGCGCGGGGAATCAATCAAAGCACCGTGTCGATTCCTGACCTCCGCGACTGGCGGGAGCAGAGCCAGGTCTTTGACCGCATGGCCGGGTGGTTTAGCGGAACCTACAATCTTTCGGGCGGCGACGAACCGCAGCAGGTGGGTGGGTGGATCGTCTCGCCGAATTTCTTCGAAGTCCTCGGTGCCAGGCCTGAGTTGGGTAGAACATTCGCCCCCGGTGACAGCAAGGATCATGTCGTCGTTCTCAGTCACGCGATATGGACCGGCCTTTTCGGCGGGGATCGGGGCATCCAAGGAAAAAACATTGCAATTGATGGTACGACCTACACGGTCGTTGGAGTAATGCCGGCGGAGTTCTCGTCGCCGTTTCCGACTGTGCAAGTGTGGGTTCCTTGGCCCGAGGCCGCGGCGGCCACGGCTGCACGCGGTGACCGCTTCCTGCGGGTCATCGCGCGCTTGAAACCCAGCATGACCCTCGACCGCGCGCAGGCAGACATGGACACCATCACGCCTCGCCTCGCTCACGAGTACAAGGAGGATGCGGGCGTCTCAGCATACTTGGTTCCTGCGGGGGAACAGATCACCGGAAGCGTACGGCCGGCGCTGCTGGTGCTCCTCGGCGCGGTGGGTTTTGTATTGCTGATTGGCTGTGCCAACCTCGCGAATCTGCTTCTGGCGCGGTCGGCGGCGCGCGAGAAGGAATTTGCGATCCGCGCGGCACTGGGCGCCTGCCACTCCGCCTTGGTCCGGCAGTTATTGACGGAGAGCCTGCTGCTTTCGTTTCTGGGCGGGGCGATTGGGACCTTGTTGGCAAGCTGGGGAACCCATTATCTGCAAGCTAATATTGTCGACCAGATTCCGCGCGCGCAGGACATCGGACTCGATGCTCGCGTCCTATTTTTTACGCTTGGGCTGTCCGTCCTCACCGGCATCGGCTTCGGGTTGTTCCCGGCACTTGCAACCTTCAAGGGTCAGTTCAATGAGTCTTTAAAAAAGGGAAGCCGTGGCTCGGGCGCGGGTGTGCAAGCCCGTCGATTACGGGATTTGCTCGTCGTTTGGGAGATGGCGCTGGCGCTGGTGTTGCTGGTGGGGGCGGGCTTGCTGGTCAACAGCTTCCAGCGTCTACGCACGATTAATCCGGGGTTCAATCCTGAAAAGGTGCTGACCTGCCAGATTTCGCTGCCCTCATCGAAGTACAAAGACCCCCAGATCGTGGACTTTTTCCAGCGGTTGCTCGCGGGCGTTCGCGCTCTGCCGGGAGTGAAGGCCGCGGGCGCCACCATGACGTTGCCTCTGGGTAATCCGAACAGCGGGTTCTGGGGAGGACTGAACATCGAGGGCCGCGTGGCCCTGAAGAGGGAATCGATTCCCATTGTGAGCTTCTCTCAGGTAACGCCCGGATATTTCTCCGCCATGGGCATTCCCCTCGTCAAGGGCCGGGCGTTCACCGAGCAGGACAATAGTAGCCTGAGCCCCAAAGTGGTGATTATCAACGCCACGCTGGCACACCGCTTCTTTTCGGACGCCGAGCCCGTCGGCAGGCGAATCTGCATGGGCGAAGACTGCTCGAAAGGACCCTGGCTTACGGTGGTCGGCGTGGTGGGCGATGCGGCGCTCGAAAGCCTCGCGGACCCGCGTTTTCCGCAGGTGTTTTCTCCCCACGCTCAGGGGGTGGAAGGTGGAGTCGCTGGAAACATGGAATTGGCGGTGCGCACTTCTTCTGACCCCTTGAGTATGGCGGCCTCATTGCGGGAGCAAGTTCACCAATTGGACAAAGATCAGTCCGTGGCCGACATGCGAACTCTCGACCAGGTGGTCAGCGCCTCGCTCGCGCAGCGGCGCCTGAACACGCTGCTCCTGACGGGTTTCGCCGCGCTTGCCCTTTTGCTGGCGGCGATAGGGGTTTACGGAGTGATTTCGTATGCTGTCGAGCAGCGCACCCGCGAGATCGGCATTCGCATGGCGTTGGGCGCCACCCGCGGCAAGGTATTTCGCTTGGTGGTTGGCGAGGGAATGCTGCTTGCGCTGATCGGCTTGGGCGTGGGACTAGTCGCAGCTTTCGGGTTGGCGCGGCTGATGACCAGCTTGCTTTACGGCGTAGCGCCCAGCGACCCTGTCACGTTTCTCGCCGTATCCATTCTGCTTTCGGGCGTCGCGTTCGTCGCGTCATACATACCGGCACGTCGTGCGACCAAGGTCGATCCCATGGTGGCGCTGAGATACGAATAGCGGGTTTTGATGGCGGAATGATGAAATCTCGATCTTGACGGCTGGAAGGTTAGTCCCGGCCATCAGAACTTAGGAATTGTAATTCGCGTATCACTTTAGCAGGAGGGCTTATGGCGAAGATGGAACGCATTCGCGAGGTTGTAACGGGCCCGCTGGATCTTGAATACATGAGAAAGAGGGCCGACGCCGGATGGGAACTGCTGGCGGTGGAGTGGCAACGCCCCGCGGCGGGAGCAGAAACGGGACTTGGCGCAAGCGGCGATGAAGTTCCCTATGGATCTCGGGTGGCCGATGACTGTGAGCATTTAGAAGAGGATCCGTCTGAAATGAACGCTCTGATGCTGATCCTCGAGTTGATTGTTCAGGACCGCTCCTTATCTAACATGGCGGAAACCCTCAACCAAGGGGGATTTCGCACCCGCGACGGATCCAAGTGGTCGGTGGTAACCGTTTATAAAATGCTTCCGCGCCTGATCGAGGTGAGCCCTCGTATCTTTACGAGAGACGCTTGGATCGAGCACAGGAAGCGGATTCCCACAGTAGGGTAATTCATGAGAGGTCGATCCCATGGAGGCGCTTAGATACGAATAGGGAATTTTGAAATCTGAAATAGATCTCTGCCTTGGAGGCTGGCTGGCGGCCCCAGCTTCCAGGATTTGTGAATTACATATCACTTCCGCAGGAGTGTTTATGTCGAAGCTGAAACGCATTCGCGAGATTGTGACGGGCCCATTGGATCCTGAGTACGTGAGACTTAGAACTGACGCGGGTTGGGAGATGGTGGCGGTGGAGTGGCAGCACCTCGCAGAGGGAGCCGACCTGGAGTCCGGCCGGGACAGAGAGAATGCGTCCGATGGTTTTCGCGAGGGAAGTGATTGCACGCATCCGGAAGAAGATCCGTGCGAGATGAACGTGCTCGCGCTGATCCTCGAGTTGATGGTTCAAGACTGCTCTTTACCTAAAGTGGCCGAAGCCCTCAACCAACAGGGATTTCGCACACGCGACGGATCACGGTGGACGGCGGTAACCGTATATAACATGCTTCCCCGCCTCATTGAGGTCAGCCCCGAGTTCTTAACTACGGAAGCCTGGATGGAGCGCAGGAAGCGGGATTCTCACGGTGGGGTAGTTGGGGCACCCGCGGAAAGCTGAGAGCTGAAATCGGATAGCTCAGCCAAAGGATACGAATGAATTCAATGATTAAAGACCTGAAGTACGGCCTGCGCATGCTGGCGAAGAATCCCGGCTTCACGGCGGTGGCGTTGCTGACGCTCGCGCTGGGCATCGGTGCCAACACGGCCATGTTCACCGTCGTCAACACGGTGCTGCTCCATCCGCTGCCCTACCCGGATTCAGGGCGCATTATGAACATCTCACGCCAGGGTGGTGGTTCCGCCTCCATCATGATGTTTACCTACTGGGAGCAACACAACTCGCTTTTCGAGGATATGGCGGCATACGATACTCTTGGGGGAACGGGTCTCAATCTGAGCGGTGGTGACCGGGCGGAACTTGTGCAAGGAATTCACGTATCGCAGAACTATTTCCGCCTTTTGGGGGCGAACCCGATCATGGGTCGCACGTTCAATGCGGAGGAGGACCGGCCCGGCGGGGCTCGCGTCGTCGTCATGAGTTATGGCTTATGGCAGAAGCGCTTTGGCGGCACGCCCTCGATTCTAGGAAAGACGATAACCCTGGTGGCTGCGCCCTACACCGTTATTGGTATCCTATCGCCAAAATTCGAGGCGTATCCTCCGGTGGATATCTGGATGCCTTTGCAGGCCGATCCGGGCGGCACCAATCAGGCGCATACTCTTGCCGTGTTGGGGCGGCTCCCCGGTGGCAAAACGCTCTCCGAGGCGAATGCGCAGATGGCGGTCCTTGGCCGGCAGTTCGTTCAGGCGCATCCGGAGCAGTTAGGAGAGGATAACAAACTCCAGGTGGAGCCCCTCCAGCAACAGATGACCGGCGACGTCCGGCCGGCGCTCCTGATTTTGCTGGGCGCGGTGGGGCTGGTGCTGCTGATCGCGTGCGCCAACGTGGCGAACCTGCTGCTGGCCCGCGCTGCCGGGCAGCAAAGGGGGATTGCCATCCGCGTCGCGATGGGAGCAGGGCGGGGAAGGATCGTGCGGCAATTCCTGACCGAGAGCCTGTTGCTCTCCCTGGCGGGTGGCGTGCTCGGCCTGGGGCTGGGGTCGTGGGGAGTGCGAGCGCTGCTGGCCATGACACCCGGCGACTTGCCGCGTGTCGATGAAATGGCGGCCATCCCCGGACTGAATCCCTGGGTGGCTGGATTCACGGTATTGCTTTCCCTGGTCACCGCCATCCTCTTCGGACTTTTCCCCTCCATCCAGGCCGCGCGGACGGATCTTACCTCCATGCTCAAGGAATCCGACGCACGCTCGGGCACAGGGCTGAAACACCATCGCGCTCGCGGCGTTCTGGTGGTGGCGGAAGTTGCTATCACCGTCATCCTCCTGTGTGGGGCGGTGTTGTTGATTCGCAGTTTTTCCGCGCTGCACACCGTCGACCCGGGTTTTGACTCGCGGAACCTCTTGACCCTGAAGGTTTCGCTCGCCGGGCCCAAGTATGTGAAGAGCACCATGGTTAGCCGCACCGCCCGGCAATTGATGGAGCGGCTGGAGGGCCTGCCCGGCGTGGAAGCTGCGGCCATGGCGAATAGCTTGCCGTTTGAGGACGGTCCCGACATGGTCTTCAGCATCCCCGGGCGGCCGCCCTTGCCAGGCTCCAAGTTCACGGGCGATGACCAATGGCGTTTCGTTTCGCCGCACTATTTCGAGGCGTTGCGGATTCCGCTGCGGTCGGGGCGGCTGTTTCGAGACCAGGAGCCGGCCCGCACCGTTATCGTCAACGAAGCGTTCGCACACAAGTATTGGCCGAACGCCAGCCCTCTCGGTCAGGCGCTATTGATCGGCGCTGCACTGAGTCCCGAGTTTGACGAAGGCTCCGTGGAAATTGTTGGCGTGGTGGGCAACGTCCGGGAGAGCGGACTGAATAACGATCCGCCTCCCGTCATGTACCAGTTGGAGTCACAGATTCCCGACGCCGCCATGGCGTTGGTGAATGGGCTGGCGGCTGCGAGTGTCATCATCCGCACCAAGCCGGGGGTCGCTCCCATGAGTATCAGCCAGCCTGTCCAAGAAGCGTTGCTGGCCGGGGATTTCCAACTTCCTGCCACCCGGGTGCGCACCATGGAGTCCCTGAGTCTTACCTCGACGGCCCAGCAGAACTTCAATTTGCTCTTGCTGAGTCTGTTCGCGGCACTCGCTCTGCTGCTGGCGACGGTGGGCATCTACGGTGTGATTTCCTACGGCGTCACCCAGCGCACGCACGAGATCGGTCTCCGCATCGCGCTGGGAGCCCAGCGAGCCAACGTCGTCGGGCTCGTGGTGGGACAAGGACTAGCGCTGACGCTGATCGGGGTTGGCGCAGGCCTCACGGGAGCGTTCGCTCTTACCCGGTTCCTCGCGAAAATGCTTTACGGCGTTCGCCCCACCGATCCTTTGACGTTTGTGGCCGTTCCGCTCCTCCTAACCGGTGCGGCACTGCTCGCGTGTTACATCCCGGCGCACCGGGCAACTAAGGTCGATCCCATGGAGGCGCTGCGGTATGAATGAAGAAGCTGTCACCCATCAGCTTTCAGCTTGCGGCTAAAGACCGAACGGCCCCGTGAGTAGTGGCTGAAGGCTGATAGCTGAAAGCTGAGAGCTGATAGCTCGACACTGAAGAATACGAATGAGCACATTGATTCAAGACCTGAAGTACGGCCTGCGCATGCTGGCGAAAAATCCCGGCTTTACGGCCGTGGCCGTGCTCTCTCTCGGAGTGGGCATCGGAGCCAACACGACGATCTTTAGTTTCGTGAACGCTTTGTTGTTTCGCCCGCCAACGGTGGAAGCTCAGGGACGGCTGCTTCAGTTGTGGCAGCGGAACACGAAGGCCTCGGGGCTCGAGGAGTACACACCGCTCTCCTACCCGGGTTATAGCTATTATCGCGATCACAATCAGGTCTTCTCCAATCTCCTCGCCTTTGACGGAGAAATGCGGCCCGTAAGCTGGAGCCGAACGACGGAAGGGGGCTTGATCCAGGGCCAGCTCGTCTCCGGCAATTTCTTCTCAACCCTCGGCGTGAGGCCGGTTCTCGGAAGGGGGTTCCTTCCGGACGACGATCAAGCCCCAGCGCCACATTTCGTAATTGTCCTGAGCCATGCTTTCTGGGAACAACATTTGGGTTCCGATCCAGCGATATTGGGGAAAACCCTTATCTTGAACGGCAGGGACTTCAACGTAGTGGGCGTGGCCCCCGTGGATTTCACGGGAATCATTGTGGGCAATCAACCCGACTTCTGGGCGCCACTGGCAACCACCTTCGAGTTTACGCATGATCCACACTATCTGGACGGATGGGATTCTCTCTGGCTCTTTGGAATAGGGCGCCTGAAGCCCGGGACCACACCCTTACAAGCGCGGGCCGAGATGAGAGTAATTGCCAGCGGTCTCCAGCATGACCGCCCTGAGAGTAACAAGGAAATTGACGCGGCAACGTTTCCCGTCGATTTACTCCCCGGGCCGTTCCGTGGCTACGTCGCGGCCTTCACCGGACTGCTCATGGCGGTGGTTGGTTTGGTACTGCTCATTGCCTGCGCGAACGCCGCAAATCTGTTCCTGGCGAAGGCAGTGGCGCGGCGCCGCGAAATCGCCATCCGCTCCGCGCTGGGCGCCAGTCGCGGGCGCATCCTGCGGCAGACGTTGACGGAGAGCATCCTGCTCTCGTCGGCGGGTGGCGCAGTGGGCCTGGTCATTGCTCTCTGGGCTGTCCCTCCCCTGCTGGCGCTGAAGCCTGCCAGCGTGCCCGTAAGGATCGATGTGCCCATTGACTGGCGCGTGCTGGGGTTTACGTGTTTGCTCGCACTCGTGACGGGTGTCCTGTTCGGATTAGTTCCGGCATTGCGGAGCTCAAAACTCGATCTTGTTCCGGCCTTGAAGGATGAAGCCTCTTTCGCCGGGCTCAGCTGGTCGCGGCTGCGCAATGCGCTCGTCATCGCCCAAGTTTCCGTTTGTCTGGTGCTGCTGATCGGTGCGGGACTGTGTGTGCGCAGCCTCATTAATGCACGTTCTATCGATCCCGGCTTCGACACCCGGCACACTCTTATCGCCCAGGTTGACCCCGGCAGCCTCGGGTACTCCGAGGCTAAGCGCAGGACCTTTTACCAGCAGGTGCTTGAGCGCCTCGGCGCTTTGCCAGGTGTGAGCTCGGTCAGTTTCGCTGCCTACCTGCCTCTAGCCACAGCAAGGCAGGCTCAAGCCTTCGTGATCGGCCAGCAGGAGACCTCCCTCGAGGCCGTGTACGTTGGTCCGGCCTTCTTCCGGACCATGGGCATCCCATTGCTGCGCGGCCGGGATTTCATGGCGGCCGATGCTACCGCTTCACCAAAGCCGGTCATCATCAACGCTGCCCTGGCGCAACGTTTCTGGCCGGGCCAAGACCCCATGGGAAAAGTTCTGGGGCTTCCTGATGACAAGACCCACAGCGGCCTTGTTGTCGCCGGCGTGGTGAAAACCGGGAAGTACCATACCCTGAGCGAAGGGTCGCGGCCCGTCATTTACCTGCCGGCTGACTCCGATTGGCAAGCCACGCTGCTTGTCCGTACAGAGGCCGATCCCAGGGCATTGCTGGCCCTCGTACGGCGGGAGGTTCAGGCCCTCGACCCCAACGTGGTCCCCATTGACCTGGAAACGATTGGGCAGTACATGGCGCTCCCCCTTTTCCCCGCGCACACGACGGGATTGCTCCTCGGGGTCTTCGGCGCCTTGGCGCTAGTGCTGGCGATCACCGGACTCTACGGCGTCATTTCGTATGCTGTCTCCCAGCGGACTCATGAAATCGGGGTCCGCATGTCGCTCGGCGCCGCAGAACGTGATGTGCTGACGCTTGTGGTGGGTCAAGGCCTGCGGCTGACGTTGATCGGTGTGGCCTGCGGCTTGTTGGGCGCGTTAGGGCTGACGAAAGTTCTTGCCAGCCTTCTCTTCGGCGTCCATCCGACCGACCCGCTAACGTTTGCCGGCGTGTCTTTGTTGCTGACCGTGGTTGCCCTGCTGGCGAGCTACATCCCGGCGCGGCGGGCGACGAAGGTCGATCCCATGGTGGCGCTCAGGTACGAATAGGGAGTTATGAATACTGAAACATGAAATCTCTAACTTGAAAGCTGGAAGGCGGCCCCAGCTTTCAGGATTCGCAATTTACATATCACTTCCGCAGGAGTGTTTATGTCGAAGCTGAAACGCATTCGCGAGATTGTGATGGGTCCCTTGGATCCTGAGTACGTTAGACTGAGAACCGATGCCGGTTGGGAGGTGGTGGCGGTGGAGTGGCAACACCTCGCGGAGGGACTAGGGCCGGAATCTGGCAAAGGCGGAGAAGATGTCCCCAAGGGTTCTCGGGTGCCAAATGACCGCGCGCATCCGCAGGAAAATCCGTCCGAAATGAACGTCCTCGCGCTGATCCTCGAATTGATTGTTCAAGACCGGTCCTTATCCAACGTGGCGGAAACCCTCAACCAACAGGGATTTCGCACTCGCGACGGATCAAAGTGGACGGTGGTAACCGTTTACAACATGCTTCCCCGCCTCATCGAAGTGAGCCCCGACATATTAACAACGGAAGCCTGGATGGAACGCAGGAAGCGCGTTGCCGCGGCAGGGTAATTAATGAGGGAGGGGAGTCGATGCGGACACTGAGGCAGTATCTGAAATACGGTTTGCGGATGCTGGCGAAGAATCCCGGCTTCACAGCGGTGGCGGTGCTGACGCTGGCGCTCGGCATTGGCGCGAACACCGCGATTTTCAGCGCTGTGAACGCGCTATTGCTCAACCCTTATCCATTCCACGAGCCGGACCGAATCATGGATGTGGATGCGCGCCATGTGAGTGGCAAGAACAACGGCGTGGGGTATCGCGACTTCCTTGACTGGCGGGACCAAAACGACGTGTTCGAAGAGATGGCGATTACCGGCTACCCCAGCGCCTACACCTGGACAGGCCAGGGCGAGCCCCAACAGATCGTGGGCGGGGTGACCACCTCCGGCTTCCTCAAGGTGCTGGGGATTCAGCCTGTCTTGGGGCGATTCTATACGGCCGAAGAGGATAAGCTGGGTGCAGCCCGCGTTGCTGTCCTGAGTTACGCGGCATGGCAGAGACGGTACGCCGGCAACGCAGACATCCTCGGTCGCACGATGACGCTTGACGGCACCCCCTTCACAATTGTCGGCGTCCTGCCCGCCAGTTTCGCCTTACCGGGCATCAAGACCTGCGAGTTCTTCACGGCGCTCCGGGAGGACCCAGCTAGAGACCGTATGCAGCACCAATACAGTGTAATTGCCCGCCTCAAACCGGGGATCACCGTGGAACGAGCGCAGGCAGACATGACCACCATCGCGCGTCGATTGGAGCAGGAGTTCCCGGCGACCAACACCGGCTGGGGCGTCAAGGTCCAGCCCATTCGCAATGCTCTGCTCGAAGGCGTCCAAAAGCCGGTATTGCTCCTCTTTGCGGCGGTGGGGTTTGTGCTGCTCCTTGCCTGCGTCAATATCGCCGGCCTGCAATTGGCGCGCGCCTCGGTAAGGGGAAAGGAAATGGCCATCCGCGCTTCCCTGGGGGCAGGCCGTGGCCGGATCATACGGCAGATGTTGACGGAGAGCGTCCTGCTGGCCCTGGCCGGCGGCGGCCTGGGGCTGGTGATTGCCCACTGGTTGATGGACGTGCTGCGCTCGACGGCGCCGGAAGATTTTGCCCTGGATTCCACTCTGCGCATGGACCCTCACGTCCTCTTCTTCACCCTTCTGGTTTCCGTGATAACGGGCATCGGGTTTGGGATAGCCCCCGCGTGGTTCGGCTCGCGGACCGACCTGAATTGCGCCATCAAAGGTGCCGCCAATGCCTGGAGCGGGGCGCGGCGGCGCAACCGGCTGATGTCCTTTCTGGTTGTTGGTGAGGCGGGTCTCTGCCTAGTGCTGCTCGTGGGCGCGGGGCTCATCGTGAAGGATCTATTCGTCCTTCTCCACGTGGAGACCGGGCTCCGCGTCGACCGCGTGCTGACGTTTACGCTCGATCCCCCAAGCGCGAAATACTCCACTCCGGAGCGGAGCGTGGGGCTATACCAGGAGCTGCTTTCCAGACTGAGAGCTGTGCCGGGAGTTGACGGCGCTGCCGCGGTCGGCACACTTCCTATGACCGGCGAGTACAGTGGCGGCCCCTTCGAGATCGAAGGCCGCCCCAAACCCGCCGACTGGATGGACATGGATACGCAGTACAACGAATCCACCCCCGACTACTTCCGGACGATGGGAATTCCCTTGCTGCGAGGCCGCGACTTTGATGAACGCGACACGGCCAACTCGCTGCCCGTGACCCTTATCAACGACACGCTGGCGCGGCGGTACTTCCAGAATGAAGATCCCATCGGACGCAGAATCAAGTTGGGGGACAAGTGGCACACGATTGTGGGCATCGTTGGGTCGATTAAGCACCAGCAGCCGATGCGCGCTCCCGTGCCGATGGTTTATGCACCTCACGCGCAGTGGCCCGGTCCGTATATGTGGGTGACGGTACACACCACCGGTGATACGGCGAACGTCGCGGCTGCGGTGCGGGGAATCGTTCATAACCTCGACGGCGACATTCCCGTCTTGAGTCTCCGAACTATGCGGAAAGTAGTTGCCGATTCACTCTCCGAACCCGCGTTGATGGCGTCGTTTCTGGCGAGCTTTGCGGTGTTTGCGCTCCTGCTGGCGGCGATCGGGGTCTATGGCATCACCTCTTATTCGGTAACCCAGCGGATGCACGAAATGGGCATCCGAATCGCCCTGGGGGCGTCACGCGGCAACGTATTCGAACTTATCCTACGCCGAGGTGCATTGTTGGCATGCGCAGGTGTGACCTTGGGAATCCCCGCGGCGCTCGCCTTGTCTCGGGTGATGGGGTCGATGCTCTTCGGGATTGGCCCGCGCGATCTTGTGGTCTTTGCGGGTATGCCGGTTTTGCTGGTGCTGGTGGCGCTGGCGGCGAGCTACTTTCCAGCGCACCGGGCGGCGAAAGTCGATCCGATGGTGGCGTTGAGGTACGAGTGAAGGAGCTGTCAGCGATCAGCTCTCAGCTTTCAGCTAAGGACCAAACGGCCCGTGAGCAGTGGCTGAACGCTGATAGCTGAGAGCTGAAAGCTGACGGCTCAGCCCGAGGATACGAATGAATACATTGATTCAAGACCTGAAGTACGGCCTGCGCATGCTGGCGAAGAATCCCGGCTTCACGGCGGTCGCAGTGTTGACGCTGGCGCTGGGTATCGGAGCCAACACGACGATTTTCAGTTGGATCAACTCCACCCTGCTCAATCCTATCCCTGGCGTCACGCATACCGGCGGGATGTTTGCTCTTTCGAGGGGAGGAACGGCGAGAAACGCCCTGTCGTTTTCTTACCTTGACTACGCAGACCTGCGCGACAGAAACCGGAGTTTTTCCGGTCTCATGGCGTCCGACATCCGTCCTATGGACCTCACCGGAGCCGGCCGGCCAGAACGCGTGTGGGGCACGCTGGCCACGGCGAATTATTTCGACGTACTGGGCGTGCGGCCCATCTTCGGTCGTGGCTTCCTGCCTGGGGAGGAACAGAAGCCGGGGGGGGCGCCCGTGATGGTGATCAGCTACCGCCTCTGGCAGACCCATTTCGGGGCTGAACCCTCCGTCCTTGGCCGGACGGTCGACGTCAACCATCATCCCTTCTCAATTGTCGGGATAGCGCCCCCCGCTTTCCAGGGAAGCCAGACCGGGCTCCGTTCGGACCTCTGGATTCCGATGATGATGGAAGAGCAGGTTGTCTCCGGTGGAGACCGGCTCCATCGCCGCTCCAGCGACTGGCTCGAGCTTCTGGGGCGCCTCGCGCCCGGCCTCTCCCCGCAGCGGGCCCAGCAAGAAATGAACCTCCTGATGCACCAGATCGTCGAGCAGTATCCTGACTTGCACCAAGGCCGCAACGACGTCACGCTGCACCCGCTCTGGCGCGCGCCCCATGGGGCCAACGCCTATTTCTACATTTTGTTGCCGATGTTGATGGCCATCGCCGGAGTCGTACTCTTGCTGGCCTGTGCGAATGTGGCAAATCTCCTCCTCGTCCGCTCCATTGCGCGGTCGCGCGAGATCGCTATTCGATTGTCGCTCGGCGCCGGTCGCTCCCGGCTGGTCCGCCAGTTTCTGGCGGAGAGCCTCCTGCTGGCGCTGGCGGGCGGTGGGGTTGCCGCACTGCTGACGGTCTGGACCGCTGGGACCTTCGCTGAATTCACGCCGCCCACGAACCTCCCCGTTTCGCTCGAGGTCGGATTTGACCACACGGTGCTCCTGGCGACGCTGGCCATTTCGGTCGTTGCCACCATGATTTTCGGCGTTCTTCCGGCGCTGCGCACCTCCCGGTTGGCCCCCGTCGCGGTGTTGAAGGAAGACTCAGGGACGGCATCGGGCGGATTGCAGAAGGCGCGGCTGGCGAGTGCTCTGGTGGTGGCGCAAATCTCCCTTTCCCTGCTGTTGCTGATTTGCGCCGGGCTGTTCATCCGCGGTTTCCGCAAGGCGCAGCGCTTTGATCCGGGCTTTAATCCGGAGCACGTCCTGGTGGCTTCCTTCGACCTTTTCCCCGCCGGTTATACGGCCGCCGAGGGTACCGAGTTTCACCGGCAGCTTCTCGCCAAGCTCGAAGCCTTGCCTGGCGTTTTGTCCGTCACTCTGGCCGACTGGATCCCTTTCGGCTTCATAACCGATTCAGCCACCACAAAGCTCGAAGGCTATGTACCTCAGGCCAAAGAATCAATGAATATCCGTGAGGCCGACGTCGGTCCGAACTACTTCCGCACCATGCAGATTCCCCTGGTCGCGGGGCGCGATTTTACCTCGCAGGACACGAACAAGTCACAGCCCGTGGCCATCATCAACCAGGTGCTGGCGGAGCGCTACTGGCCCCATCAAAACGCCCTTGGCAAGCGGCTCGAGGCGGAGGGACAACGGTTCACCGTCGTGGGCATTGCCCGGACCGGCCATTACGATCGGTTGGATGAAACGCCCCAGCCATTCTTCTATCTGCCTTTGTTCCAGGACTATTCGCACGACGCCGTCATTCACGCCCGGGTCTCGGGTGATCCACTCGCGTTCGCCTCGGCGGTCGAGAAAACGGTCCATGAACTCAACGCTGATTTACCTGTGGTCGACGTGGCGCCGCTCAACTCGCAGGTCGAGCTGGCGAGCACTAACCAACGGATCGCCGCGACGTTCGTCGGCGCCTTTGGCCTGCTCGCGTTGGTCCTGGCGGCGGTGGGAATTTACGGCGTGATCGCCTATACGACGCGCCAGCGCACCCACGAAATGGGCATTCGCATGGCGCTCGGAGCCGAGCGGGTCGACGTCTTGCGGCTGGTGCTGGGCCAGGGCCTTCGGCTAACGCTCATCGGACTGACCGTCGGCCTCGCGATGTCGTGGGCGCTTACTCGCTTCCTGCACGGGGTGCTTTTTGGCGTAGCCGCCACCGACCCACTGACGTTTACAGGCGTCTCGGTGCTGCTTTGCTTCGTGGCGCTGGCCGCATCCTATATCCCCGCGCGCCGGGCGATGAAGGTCGATCCCATGGTGGCGCTGAGGTATGAGTAAGGCAGTGGAGAGTGAATAGTGGTTAGTGGCTAGCAGCGCGCAGGACTACACCTGGGTCCCCTTCGTGCTAAGGAGGGGAGCCCACACGGCGGGATGGTTTGGGCATTAGCTGAACGCTGAGAGCTGACGGCTGAAAGCTAATAGCTGAGAGCTTAACACTGAGGATACGAATGAACACATTGAATCACGACCTGAAGTTCGGCCTGCGCATGCTGGCCAAGAATCCCGGCTTCGCAGCGGTGGCGGTTTTGACACTGGCGCTGGGCATCGGGGCCACGGTGGCCATTTTCAGTGTGGTTTATGGCGTCCTTCTGAGGCCGCTGCCTTATTCACAGCCCGACCGCCTCCTTGAACTGCACGAAGTGAACAGCCAAGGCGGACACATGAACTTTGCCGACCCGAATTTCGCTGACGTGCGGGCGTCGAGTCAGGCGCTCGACGGCGTAGCGGAATACGCCGCCTGGCTGGAATCCGTTGCCGGTGCCTCTGAACCCACGCGCACCATGACGGCCTCGGTCTCGCGTGATTTCTTCCCCACGTTGCGCGTCCAGACGGTGCTGGGGCGAGGTTTCGCGCCGGAGGACCAGCGCTTCCACGCCGCTCCCGTGGCGCTGGTGAGTTACTCCTATTGGAAGCAATATCTGGGCGGCGAGAGGGACCTATCCCGCATCAAGTTGAACATTGAGAGCCAGGACGTCGCCGTGGTGGGGGTACTGCCCGCGGGTTTCCGTTTTCCCATGGACAGTGACATCTGGGTTCCGCGCGAATTGTGGGAAACGCTTCCCAGCCGCACGGCGCACAACTGGCACGTTCTGGCACGCTTGCGCGAGGGTGTGCTGCTGACCCAGGCGCGCAGCGAGCTTACCGGAATCGCCCGTCGCCTGAAGCAACAGTTCGGCAAGGACACCATGATGGTGGATATTTCCGCCGTGCGCTTGCAGGATTTCCTGACCAGCGACGTGAGCAAGCCGCTCTACATCTTGCTGGGCGCCGTGGGGTTCTTGCTGCTGGTGGCGTGCGCCAATGTCGCGAACCTGCTGCTGGCTCGCGTCGCGGCGCGCGAGCGGGAGTTCGCCGTGCGCGTGGCGCTGGGCGCCGGGCGCCTTCGCTTGGTGGGCCAATTCCTGACGGAGGCTTTGCTTCTGGCCCTGGCGGGTGGAGCGCTCGGCGTGCTGCTGGCGCAATGGGGAGTGGACGCGCTGCTGGCCATTGCCCCCCTGAACCTCGCCCACCCCGAGCACGTCTCGCTAAACGCGCCCGTGCTGATCTTTGCCTTGGCCATGGCGCTGGGCGTCGCGCTGAGTCTGGGCTTGTTCGCCGCCTTGCGCGCCTCCCGCGGTGACCCGGAGCAAGCCCTGGCCGAACGCGGCCAAGGTTACCTCGGCACCGTGCATGGCCAGCGGCTGGGGCGCGTGGTGGCGGCCGCGCAACTGGCCATCACCCTGGTTCTCCTGGTGGGAGCGGGATTACTTGGCCGCAGCCTGCTGCGCGTGCTTTCCGTCGATCCGGGCTTCCGCACCGACCACATCCTCACCATGGACTTGGCCTTGCCGTTCGCCGAGAACGATGCCGCAAAGGCGCAGCGCCTGGGATTCCTCAATAACCTCTTCGCGCAACTGCGGGCGCTTCCCGGCGTCGCAGAAGTGGGAGGTACGAGCGGGTTGCCGCTCGGCACCGACCTGTCGGACGGAACGTTTGTGGTGATGAATCCCGGAGAGAAAGTACCCGGAATGCAGGATCTGGAGAAGATGTTCCAGGACGCGACGCGAACCGGCGACGCCGATTATTGCGTGGCGAGCGCGGGATATTTCCACGCCTTGGGCATTCCCCTGCTGCGCGGCCGCTTGTTCCGTGATACCGACACCATGGATTCGCCGCACGTGGCGCTGATTAGCCAGACCCTCGCGCGGGAGAAGTGGCCCAACCAGGATCCGCTCGGCCAGACCTTGGAGTTCGGAAACATGGATGGCGACACGCGCTTGCTCACCGTGGTGGGCATCGTGGGCGACGTGCACGTTGCGAGCCTGGAATCCAAGCCTCCCGGCATCATTTACGTGGACTACCAGCAACGGCCGCAGTCCGCGTCGCAATTTACCGTGGTCATGCATACGAGTCTCCCACCCGCCGCCTTGATTCCAGCGGCGCGAAAGATCTTGGGGAATCTTGCCCCCAACGTTCCACCCAGCCTCAGCACCTTTACCAAGGTCTTCGGGGATTCGCTGAAGGCGCGGTATTTCAATTTGCTGCTGGTGGGAGTCTTTGCCGCAACCGCTCTGCTGCTCGCGATGGCGGGAATCTACGGCGTGATGGCTTACGCCGTGGCGCAGCGCACACGCGAGTTTGGAGTGCGCATGGCGCTGGGGGCGGAAGTGGCCGACGTGCTGAGCCTCGTCCTACGCCAGGGCTTAGCCATTGTGGCGGTGGGTGTCGCCTTGGGCGTCCTGGGATCTTTCGCCTTGACGCGCATCATGGCCACGCTGCTGTTCGGCGTCAGCGCCACCGATCCGCTCACCTTCGCCGGCGTGACTCTCGTGCTGGTGCTCGTGGCCCTCGCGGCAAGCTACATCCCCGCCCGCCGGGCGACCAAGGTCGATCCTATGGTGGCGTTGAGATATGAGTGAGGAAATCGGGTCATTGCGTCATCGGGTGATTTGGCCATTGAGTGACTCAGCGTTTGAGGGATTTTGCGGTTGAGTGATTGGACGCTTGCTTGTGGAACTCGGGACGCGAAAACCGGAATTCGCGAGCCAGCTTTCGAGTTTCAAATTTCCAGTTTCGAGTTTCCAGTTTCGAATTTCGATCTTCCACGGCCCGATGGGCGGATTTGAGGATACGAATGAACACCTTGATTCAAGACCTGAAGTACGGTTTGCGCATGCTGGCGAAGAATCCCGGCTTCACGGCGGTGGCGGTGGTGACGCTAGCGCTCGGCATCGGCGCCAACACGGCGATGTTCACGGTCGTCAACACCGTGCTGCTGCATCCACTGCCCTACCCGGATTCGGGCCGCATTGTGAACATCGCACGCCAAGGTGGGGGCACGATCTCCGCGCCGATGTTTACCTATTGGCAGCAAAACAACAGGCTCTTCGAGGAATTGTCTGCTTACGATTTCGCTGCAATGGGCCTCAATCTGAGTGGCGGAAACCGGCCGGAGCTTGTGCAAGGGGTTCACGTCTCGCGGAATTACTTCCAGCTATTCGGAGCCAATCCGATCCTCGGGCGCACGTTCACGGCAGAGGAGGACCGGCCCGGCGGGGCGCACGTCGCCGTCATGAGTTACGGCTTATGGCAAAGACGGTTTGGCGGCGTTCCCTCGATTCTGGGAAAGACCATCAGCCTAGGTGGTGCGCCTTACACCGTCATTGGCATCCTGTCGCCAAAATTCCAATCGTACCCTCCTGCAGATGTCTGGATGCCGTTGCAGGCCGATGCGAGCAGCACGAATCAGGCCCACTATCTCACCGCATCGGGGCGGCTTCCCAGCGGTAGAACGCTCGCCGAGGCGAGTTCGCAGATGGCAGTCATCGGCAAGCAATACGCCCAGGCCCACCCGGAACAATTAGGGGAGGATGACAAGATCCAAGTGGTACCCATGCAACAGCAGATGACGGGTGACGTCCGGCCGGCGCTCCTGATTTTGCTGGGTGCAGTGGGGCTGGTGCTGCTGATCGCGTGCGCCAACGTGGCGAACCTGCTGCTGGCGCGCGCTGCCGGGCAGCAAAGGGGGGTTGCCATCCGCGTGGCCATGGGAGCGGGGCGGGGAAGGATCGTGCGGCAATTCCTCACCGAGAGCCTGTTGCTCTCCCTGGCGGGAGGGGTGCTCGGCCTGGGGCTGGGGTCATGGGGAGTACGAGCGCTGCTGGCCATGACTCCCGGCGACTTACCGCGTGTCGATGAGATGGCGGCCATCCCCGGGCTGAATCCCTGGGTGGCTGGATTTACGGTTTTGCTTTCCCTGGTCACCGCCGTCCTCTTCGGACTTTTCCCCTCCATCCAGGCCGCGCGGACGGATCTTACCTCCATGCTCAAGGAATCCGACGCACGCTCGGGCACAGGGCTGAAACACCATCGCGCTCGCGGCGTCCTGGTGGTGGCGGAAGTTGCCATCACCGTCATCCTCTTGTGTGGGGCGGTGCTGTTGATTCGCAGTTTTTCCGCGCTGCACACCGTCGACCCGGGTTTTGATTCGCGGAACCTCTTGACCCTGAAGGTTTCCCTCGCCGGGTCAAAGTATGCGAAGAGCAGCGCGGTTGACCGCACCGCCCGTCAATTGGTGGAACGCGTCGAGCGTATCCCCGGCGTGCAAACGGCTGCGATGAGCAATGAGTTGCCGTTCGACAACGGCGTCGACATGGTCTTCAACATTCCCGGGCGCTCGCCCTTGCCGGGTTATAAGTTCACGGGGGACGAGGATTGGCGTTTCGTTTCGGCGCACTACTTCACTGCCTTGCGGATTCCACTGCGCTCCGGACGGTTGTTTCAGGACCAGGAATCGGCGCGGACCGTTATTGTCAATGAGGCGCTGGCGCGCAAGTATTGGCCGAACGCCAACCCTCTGGGTCAGGCGATCTTGATCGGCGGTGCTTTGGGGCCTGACTTCGACCAAGGATCGGTGGAGATTGTCGGCGTGGTGGGCAACGTCCGAGAGGGGGGACTGAATAATGATCCTCCTCCCGTCATGTACCAGTTGGACTCGCAGATTCCCGACGCGGCGATGAAGTTGGTGAATGGACTGGAGTCGGCCAGCGTCATCGTGCGCACCAAGCCGGGAGTTGCTCCCTTGAGTGTCAGCCATGCTGTTCAGGAAGCGCTGCTGGCCGGGGATATCCAACTTCCTGCCACCGGGGTGCGCACCATGGAGTCCCTGAGTCTTACCTCGACGGCCCAGCAGAACTTCAATTTGCTCTTGCTGAGTCTCTTCGCGGCACTCGCTCTGCTGCTGGCGACGGTGGGCATCTATGGTGTGATTTCCTACGGCGTCACCCAGCGCACGCACGAGATCGGCATCCGCATCGCGCTGGGAGCCCGGCGAACGAACGTCGTCGGACTCGTGGTGGGACAAGGACTGGCGCTGACGCTGATCGGGGTTGGCGCCGGGCTCGCGGGCGCATTCGCTCTCACCCGGTTCCTGGCGAAGATGCTTTACGGCGTTCGCCCCACCGACACGTTAACATTTGTGGCTGTTCCCCTGATCCTGACCGGTGCGGCCCTGTTCGCGTGTTACATCCCAGCGCGCCGGGCGACCAAGGTCGATCCGATGGTGGCGTTGAGGTATGAGTGAAGGAGCTGTCAGCGATCAGCTCTCAGCTTTCAGCTAAAGACCAAACGGCCCAGTGAGCACTGGCTGAAAGCTGAACGCTGATAGCTGAAAGCTCGACTTTGGAGGATACGAATGAACACCTTGATTCAGGATCTGAAGTACGGCCTCCGCATGCTGGCCAAGAATCCCGGCTTCACCGCCGTCGCGGTGCTGACGCTCGCGCTGGGCATTGGGGCAAATACGGCAATTTTCAGTTTTGTGGATGCCGTGCTCCTCGAGCCCCTGCCGTTTCCACACTCCGAGCAGATCGTACAGGTGTGGGAGGAACCGCCGGACGCTGAGCGCAATGTGATCTCAACGATGAACTTTCTCGATTGGAAAAATCAGAACACGGTGTTTGAAGCGATGGCGGCCCAAACGGGCGGCTCGATGACTCTGACCGGCGGGGACGTTCCGGCGGAGCTCCGGGTGGCGCGCGTTTCCGCTCCTTATTTCACCATCTTCCGCGCCCAGCCCCTGCTTGGACGCACCTTCGCACCCGACGAGGACCAACCCGGCAAGCAGCACGAAGTGGTTCTGAGCCACCGGACCTGGGAGAACCGTTTTGGAGCGGATCCGGGCATGATCGGCCGCAGCATCGAGCTGAATGGCGCGGCCTACACGGTGATTGGGGTAATGCCACGCGGGATCTTCGATCGGGAGTGGCAAGACCTGTGGACCCCGCTCGCCTTCGAGCCCAAAGAGATGACGAGGGACTACCACTGGATGATGTCGTGGGCCCGGTTAAAACCCGGCGTGTCCTTGGAGCAAGCGCGCCAGGAGATGACGGCCATCGCCGCCCGCATCGAGCACGACTATCCGCAGTCTAACAAGGGATGGAGCGCCACGGTTGACCGCTACATGGACCGGCTGGTTGACGACAACCTAAAGAAATCTCTACTGGTGCTACTCGGGGCGGTCGGGGCGGTGCTTTTAATCGGCTGCGTGAATCTTGCCAATCTGTTGCTGGTGCGTGGCGCGGGACGTGAACGCGAAGTGGCTATCCGCTCGGCTTTGGGGGGAGGCCGAGCACGCTTGGAGCGGCAGTTTCTCACGGAAAGCGTAATGCTGGCAGGTCTGGGCGGGGCTGTTGGCGTAGCCTTGGGCTGGGAACTGATGCTGGGTCTTAAGACCTGGATACCCCAATTCCTCCTGCCTGCCGAAGCTGACGTGCGGCTCGACGGGCGCGTGCTGCTGTTTACTGCGGCCATCGTTATCGTCACTGGTGTCCTGTTCGGAATCGCTCCTGCGCTGCATGGCGTCCGGGCAGATTTGGTGGGCCCGCTCAAAGAGGGAAGCCGGGGAACAACCTCCGGCGTGGGCCGGCAGCAGATTCGCAATGTTTTGGTGGTGGCGGAGATCGCCCTGGCCTTTGTTCTGCTGTCCGGGTCCGGGCTCCTTCTCCGCAGTTTCTATCAACTCCAGCAAGTCAATCCGGGTTTCGACTCGACGAACGTCATCACCATGTGGCTTCCCATGCCGTCCGAGCAATACCCCAATGGACCGCGCATCATCAGCTACCAGGCGCAGGTGATGGAGAAGATTCAGGCGGTCCCGGGAGTCCGCGCCGCCGCCATCGCTGATTCTCTTCCCCTGGAAGGTTGGGCGGATGGGATGCCTTTTCAGATCGAGGGGCGACCCTTTGTGGACATGGCCAACCGGCCCTCCTGCGGCTTCAAACCCGCAAGTCCATCGTATCTTTCCGCTGTTGGAATGCGAATGCTCAGGGGACGCTGGCTGGCGGAAACTGACACTCCGGGAGGCCTGCCGGTGGCCGTGATCAATGAGACCATGGCGAAGCGGAACTTTAAGAATCAGGACCCCATCGGCCAACGCATTTTGGTTCAACAGATCATCCCGGGGCAGCCCGCACTCGGGCCGGAGATACCCTGGCAGGTGGTAGGCGTCGTCGCGGACGAAAAAATTCACGGCCTCGATAGTGCGAGCAGCGGCTTGTACGTCTCGTACCAGCAAAGCCCCTCACTGCAAACGGCGCTGGTGGTGCGCGGCGCCATGGACCCCGCGGGATTGGTGAAATCCATCCAATCGGCCGTGTGGCAGCTCAACAAGAAACAGTCATTCGACGACATCAAGACGCTGGAACAGATCAAGTCGGACTCGCTGGGGGAGAATCGCATGCGGACTGTTTTGTTGGGCGCTTTCGCCGGGCTCGCTCTGGTGCTCGCCGCCATTGGCATTTACGGGGTGATTTCCTACTCGGTCGCCCAGCGTACCCATGAAATGGGAGTGCGCGCCGCCCTGGGCGCGAGTCGCGGGGATCAGCTCCGCTTGGTCCTGAAGAATGGGATGGCCTTGACCGCGATCGGAATGGGACTTGGAATCGCGGGAGCGCTTGCCCTTACGCGTCTGCTCGCGAGCCTGCTGTTTGGCGTCAGCGCGCACGACCCTTGGACGCTGGCGTTCGTGAGCGCGGTGCTCGCTGGTGCGGCGGGCGCCGCCTGCTTCATTCCGGCACGCCGCGCGTCGAAGGTCGACCCGATGGTGGCGCTGCGGTATGAGTAGGGCAGTGGTTAGTGGATATTGGCCAGTGGCGAGGGATGGCCTATGGTTCCGCGCGATAGATCGGGGTGGCCGTCATGTACATGTCGTTCGCACGGACTTCGAACCTCATCGATCTTAATGACCAGCAAATGGGTTGATGGTTTTGAGTCCTGCAAATCGGCTGAAGTCGCGATCTCAGTTGATGAGTTCGGATTGCATCGATTATCGGCCGCCCATAAGATTGAACAAGGCGTCCCGGTCAAGCACGTCAACTCCAGGCAGTTCCGCAGCTTTCCAACCGTGCTGCCGCAACTGGTAGGACTCCTGGGGCGGGGCAAGCAAGGAGCGACGAAGAAGGTCGTTGGTCACCGACTGGAGGGTGCGGCATTCTTCGGCGGCCTTTCTCTTCAGTTCGCGGAGAACTTGGTCGTTGATCGTCAGAGTGATTCGTGCCATATGCAAAAGCATGCGTCAGCCGCATCAAGATGTCAAATGGCAGCGGATAGTGGCCAGAGGAGAATCAGAGTTTGTCGAGTGGATTGAAGAATTTCAGGCCGGGGAAGCGCGCAAAATCGCGGTCCGTGGTGGCGAGGGTCGCGCCATGTTCGATGGCCAACGCGGCCAAGTGGGCGTCCGTGACGAGAGGCCCGCGCGCCTGTCCGTTGGTCATCATGTCGCGGAGAATCTGCCAATGCCTTTCGCTAGGATTCACGAGGGTGACCATGGGACGTTCGAGCCAGCCGGCAACGATGGCTGCGGCTTCTTCAACTGTGGGGGCGTCTTTCCGAAGTCGCGGGTTCGTACCGACCCGGAGGAAGGCGAGCAGCGCCACCCACGAGAGCCCAACGGGTTCCGGTTCAGAAAGGGTGGTTTCGAGCCAGTGACGGGCAGCCTCGTGATGAACCGAAGCGGCATCGGAAGCGTATAGCAGAAGATTGGCATCAATGAGAATCATCGATGGTAGGGACCTTCATTCTCCTCGATGAGTTCCCAAACTTTGTCGTAGTTGAAGCCCTTGTTACCCCAGGGCCGTGCCTTGACCTTGAAGGGAGGGATGGAAGCGGCCTGCGCTCGAACGTTCAAACCGTTACGGAGAACGCGGTTCACGATCTCTTTGAAGGGTTCGCCGGACCGGCGCGCTTCCGCCCGGAGCTTGGCCGCCACATCGTCGTCGAGAGTTAATGTTGTTCTCACATCTTGATGCTACGCCTGGGACATCATGATGTCAAGCAGTAGTGGTTCGTGGCCAGTGAAGAGTGGCTAGTGAACAGGAAGGCCGAAGATCAGGGTGGTTGGGCAGTGGCTGAAAGCTGATAGCTGACAGCTCGACGATGAGGATACGAATGAATACCTTGATTCAAGACCTGAAATACGGATTGCGCATGCTGGCGAAGAACCCCGGCTTCACGGCGGTGGCGGTGTTGACGCTGGCGCTTGGGATCGGCGCGAATACTGCGTTGTTTTCCGTGATCAACGGGGTGCTCCTCAACCCCCTGCGCTACTGGGAACCGGACCGGCTGGTGGCACTCTACTCGCGCACTGCGCAATTCTCCAGATCGTGCATTTCTTATCCCAACTTCCTGGACTGGGTGCGCGACAACCGCTCATTTTCCGCCCAGGCCGCTTACCGGCAAGAGGATTTCAACCTGACCGGCATGGGCGAGCCCGAACGCGTGCCCGGAGAGATGATTTCTGCGAGCTTTTTCCCGGTCCTCGGCGTCAAACCTATCATGGGCCGGACGTTCCTCCCCGAGGAGGACCAGGTAGGCGCGGGACACGTGGTGATGATCAGTGAAGGCTTGTGGAAGCGCCGGTTTGGTTCTTCCCCGGAGGCGCTGGGTAAGTCGCTCACGCTGAACGGCACGGCATACACCATCGTCGGGGTCGTCCCGGTGGGCTTCCACTATACGGAGAATAACTACCAGCCGAGCGATCTGTATGTTCCAATCGGTCAGTGGAATGAACCCACCTTCCGCGACCGCAGGGCCTCTATGGGCATGGACGCAGTCGGGAGGCTCAAACCCGGGGTTACCTTCGCGCAGGCGAAAGCCGACATGGAAGCGCTCGGGAAGCATCTGGCCGAGGAGTATCCCGTGGTCGACAAAGGCACAGGTATTACGCTGGTTCCGCTCAAGCAGGACATGGTGGGGGACATTAAGCCGTTTCTGCTGGTGCTGTTGGCCGCCGTGGGTTTCGTTCTCCTCATCGCCTGTGTCAATGTGGCGAATCTGCTGTTGGCGCGCTCAACCGCTCGCACTCAGGAGATGGCCATCCGTTCCGCCCTCGGCGCCAGCCCCGGCCGCGTGATTCAGCAGCTCTTGACCGAAAGCCTTCTGCTCGCACTGGCTGGCGGGGGCCTGGGTATCCTCCTTGCTGTCTGGGGGTTGCAGGGGGCGCTCAAAGTGCTGCCGGAGGCATTGGCGCGCGCCGAGGAAGTCCAGCTTGACGGGCGCGTGCTGCTTGTTATGGTCATTGTGTCCGCGCTGGCGGGCATTTTGTTTGGACTGGCGCCGGCAATCAAGAGTGCACATTACGATTTACAGGAAACGCTTAAGGAAGGAGGGCGGGGATCGAGCGGCGCCCGGCATCGGGTCCAGAGAATCTTCGTCGTTGCGGAGTTAGCGCTTGCCGTCGTCCTGCTGGCTGGCGCTGAACTGATGATCCGCAGCCTCTCCAAACTCTGGAGCGTCGACCCGGGGTTCGACGCCCACAATGTGATGACCTTTTACTTGTCGTACCCCACCGTGGACAACTCCCCGGTGGCGGTTCGGGCCCATTGGCACCAGATTCATGACGACCTCAATGCCGTACCCGGCATCGAGGCTTCCTCCCTCTTGGCCGGGTCTGTGCCCATGACCAACGATTCCGAACTGCCGTTCTGGCTGGAAGGCCAACCCAAACCCACGAGCCAAGGGGAAATGAAGTCGGCACTCCTTTACCTCGTCCAGCCGGACTATTTGACCATCATGAGGACTCCGCTCAAGCGCGGCCGCTTCCTCGCGCCGACGGACAGCGAACATTCACCCCTCGTGATCGCCATTGATGAACGTTTTGCCCAACTTTATCTCCCCGGACAGGATCCCATAGGCAAGCGGGTCAACTTCGATATCCTCAACGTCACTGCACAAATTGTCGGGGTTGTTGGCCACATGAAACAGTGGGGGCTCGACGAAGACTCGACCTCGCCGGTTCAGGCCCAGTTCTATTTCCCCCTCGCACAGCTTCCCGAGCAGTTTATGTCACTTGCGGGGAAGGGAATTGGGGTTGCGGTTCGGACAAATGGTCCACCCCTGTCCTACGAAAGGGCGCTTCGACGGACCACGTCCCACTCTAACAGCCAGCAAGTGGTTTACAACCTTCAGACCATGGATGGGGTCATTTCCGGCTCTCTCGCCGCGCGACGGTTCTCGATGATTCTCCTCGGGGTTTTCTCCTCGCTCGCCCTCGTCAAGTCGTGTGTCGGGATTTACGGGGTTATCTCTTATCTTGCCAGCCAGCGAACTCATGAGATCGGCATCCGCATGGCACTCGGGGCAGAGCGCCAGGATGTGCTGCGAATGGTTCTTGGTGAGGGGGCGATGATGGCGCTCGTGGGAGCTGCTATCGGTTTGGTGGCCGCGTTGGGATTGACGCGCCTCATGGCGAGTATGCTCTTCGACGTCAGCACCCATGACCCGCTCAGCTTTGCGGGAGTCGCGGGCCTATTGATCCTGGTCGCGCTGTCAGCTTGCTACATACCCGCGCGGCGAGCGACGAAGGTCGATCCCATCGTGGCGCTGAGGTATGAGTAGAGGTAAACGATGAGCACATTACTTCAGGACATAAAATTCGGCTTGCGCATGTTGGGCAAGAATCCCGGCTTCACGGCGGTGGCGGTGCTTACCTTGGCGCTCGGCATTGGTTCGACCGCCGCCATTTTCAGCGTGGTGTACGGCGTGCTTTTGCGGCCTTTGCCCTACCCCAAGCCCAACGAGATCGTCACTCTGCGAGAAGTAAGCGAAAAAGGCAACCGGATGAACTTTGCGGACCCAAACTTTGAGGATGTCCGCTCACAAAGTTCCTCCTTCCGAGGGGCGGCAGAATACGGCGGGGGACTCGAATCGGTTGCGGGTGGTTCCGAGCCAACGCGCACAATGACGGCCGCGGTTTCTCGCGATTTCTTCTCTGTGATGGGTGTGCATCCTGTTCTAGGAAGGGGATTCATTGCGCAAGACCAGCGTTTTGGCGCGGCCCCTGTGGCTCTGGTCAGTTACACCTACTGGAAGCAAAACTTGGGGGGTACGACTGAACTGTCGGAACGCAGGTTGACCATTGAGAACCAGTCGGTTTCTGTGGTTGGGGTGCTTCCGCCCGGCTTCCATTTTCCCTTCGATAGTGACATCTGGGTCCCGCGGGAACTCTACGAAGTGCTCCCCAGCCGAACCGCGCATAACTGGCACGTGGTGGCGCGACTACGTGAAGGTGTATCGCTTACCCAGACACATGCCGAGCTTTCTGGAATTGCCCGGCGCCTGAAGCAGCAGTACGGCAAGGACACGATGATGATGGACGTAGCCCCCTCGCGCCTTCAGGACACCTTGACCAGCGACGTGCGTCCGGCGCTGATCATCCTCCTGGGGGCGGTGGGTTTCCTGCTCCTGGTTGCGTGCGCCAACGTCGTGAATCTGCTGCTCGCGCAAGCCACGGCGCGCCAAAGTGAGCTGGCCGTTCGGGCGGCGCTGGGGGCTGGGCCCAACCGCCTGGTGCGACAGTTCCTAACCGAAGCCCTCTTGCTTTCCCTGACCAGCGGCGTGCTCGGCGCGTTCGTGGCGATTTGGGAAGTGGACGCCTTGTTGGCAATTGCACCCAGCAATCTGCCGCGCCTTCAGGATGTCGCGGTTAACCTCCCGGTGCTCCTCTTCGCGTTCGGTGTCTCGATGGCGGTTGCCGCCGGATTGGGTGTTTTCACAGCGCTGCGTGCTACTGCCGGCGACCCTCAGGGTGCATTGGTCGGGCGGGCACAAAGGGACACGGGTACATTGGAAAGCCACCGCCTCGGCCGCCTGATTGTGGCCGCACAACTTGCAATCACTCTGGTACTGCTGGTGGGGGCGGGTTTGCTGGGCCGGAGCATGCTGCGCGTGCTCACGGTTGACCCCGGCTTTCGCACCGATCACATCCTCACAATGGATCTGGCTCTCCCGCCCGCCGAAGAGGGTGCAGCCAAGGCCCGCCGCGTGCAATTCGTGAATAATCTGTTTGCCCAACTCGGGGCTCTTCCCGGGGTCCGGGAAATCGGTGGAACCGGCGGCCTTCCGCTTAATGGTGACCTAGCTGATGGCACCTTCCTCGTCATGAGTCCGCAAGACAAGGTTCCCGCCATGCAGGACTTCGAACGCCTGTTCCACGATTCAACGCGCACGGGCGAAGCGGATTATTGCGTAACCTCCGAAGGCTACTTCCGAACGCGGGGCATTCCCCTGTTGCGCGGCAGGCTCTTCGATGGCCGCGATACGATCGATTCGCCGCATGTTGCGCTTATCAGTAAGTCACTGGCGAGGCAGAGGTGGCCGAATCAGGATCCGCTGGGCCAGACCCTTGAATTCGGCAACATGGATGGCGATCCGCGATTTCTCACGGTCGTCGGGGTCGTCGGCGATGTCCGCGTGGACAGCCTGGAATCAAAGCCCAGCCCCATCATCTACGTAAACTATCGGCAACGACCGCAGTCCACCTGGCATTTTACCGTCGTGATGCACACCGGCGTAGAACCCGCCACGCTGATTCCCGAGGCGCGAGGAATAGTTCGCAGCCTCGATCCTGACATTCCGCCCAGCTTCAGTACTTTCACGCAAGTCTTCGCGGACTCGCTGAAGGCGCGCCGTTTCAACCTGACGTTGGTGGGCGTCTTCGCCGCCTCGGCCTTACTGCTTGCCGCGGCGGGGATCTATGGCGTGATGGCTTACTCGGTGGCACGGCGCACGCGCGAAATGGGAGTCCGTATCGCGCTCGGCGCGTCCGCAGGAGATGTTTTAAGGCTTGCCCTCGGCCAGGGGTTGGTAACAACCGGGGGCGGCATAGCGGTTGGAATCGGCGGCTCGCTTGTCCTGACCCGCACAATAGGGTCTCTGCTGTATGGAGTGAGGGCGACCGATCTTGTGACGTTTGCGGGGGCGGCGTTAATACTCGCCCTGGCGGCGTTCATGGCGACCTACATCCCCGCGCGCCGGGCAACAGAGGTCGACCCCATGGTGGCGTTGAGGTATGAATGAAGTTTCGAATTTCTGTTTTCGAGTTTCCAGTTTTGGTTTCTGACGGTTCGATGAGCCTATAATTCTATGAGTAAGTCTAAAGGAGAGTGCTATGGAAGCAAGTCCAGAAAGCAAAGATCAAAAGCAGGATGCAGTGAAGTCGAAATCCAACGGATCAGGGCAAGCGCTGATCCACCTGGATGGTGTCACCAAGGTTTTTTTCACGGACGAAGTGGAGACGCACGCCCTTTCCGGAATTTATCTCGAGATCGGGCGCGGCGAATACCTTTCCATTTCCGGCCCATCGGGCTGCGGAAAGTCCACGCTGCTTTCCATCCTCGGCCTCCTCGATTCGCCGACGGACGGCAAGTACACGCTGAACAGCGCCGCCGTGGAAGACCTCTCGATCTCGGATCGAACCCGCATCCGCAACCGGGAAATTGGGTTCATTTTTCAGGCCTTCAACCTGATCGGTGATCTCAATGTTTATGAAAACGTGGAATTACCGTTGACCTATCGAGGCATGGCGGGCACGGAGCGCCGCCAGCGCGTGCAGGAGTCGCTGGAGCGCGTGGGGATGTCGCACCGCATGAAGCATTACCCCGCGCAACTTTCCGGCGGTCAGCAGCAGCGTGTGGCCGTGGCCCGGGCGCTGGTGGGGAAGCCCTCCATCATGTTGGCGGATGAGCCTACCGGAAACCTGGACTCGAAAAACGGCGAAGCGGTGATGGATTTGCTTCGCGACCTGCACCGGGAGGGTGCAACCATCTGCATGGTGACGCACGATCCCCGGTATGCAGAGTTCGCGCAGCGGACCGTGCACCTTTTCGACGGCCGGATCGTGGAAGAGACCCGAGCGTGAATTGAGCAATTGGCTCATCGGTTCATCGAGCCATTGGTGATCTGGTGATTGAGCGATGGCGTGATTGAGTGATTGCGCGATGGTTTATTTGGGCCATTGAGTGATTCCGTGGTTTGCCGATTGGGCGGCTGCCAGGAATTGCTTCAATCATCAAATCATATCATCGCTAAATCACTGGATTACCCAATGGCCCGAGGCTTCGGTGAGCCGGTTGGAGGTCGGCGATGAGCACCTTGCTTCAAGACCTGAAATACGGCCTGCGCATACTCGTGAAGAACCCAGGCTTTACGGCCGTGGCGGTACTGACGCTGGCGCTCGGCATCGGCGCCAACACGGCGATGTTCAGTGTGGTTTACGGCGTGCTCCTGCGCCCACTACCCTACCCCCATCCGGAGCGCATCGTCCAGATATCACGCTCTTACCGTGGTGAGGGCGTGTATTCGGGTTTCACAGCCAACGCCTTCGATTTCTGGCGGGAGCACCGCGACCCCTTTCAGCACATTGCTGCCTCGACGGGCGTGGGCTTCAACCTCGTGGGAGTGGGGCGGGCCGAACACATCCGTGCCCTGCGCGTCTCCCCGGAGTACTTCGATGTCTTTGGTGTTCGCCCGTTCCTCGGGCGCAGCTTTGCCTCTGACGAAGACCGCATCGGCGGCCCCAACGTCGCGGTACTGGACTACGGGCTCTGGAAACAGCATTTCAATGGCGATGCGGGCGCCATTGGCCGGAGTGTCTCGCTCGACGGCGCCCCGTACACCGTTATCGGGGTGATGCCAGCGGGCTTTGCCACCATCCCTCCCGCCCAATTGTGGACCACCGTCGGGCCGGTGCGACGGACCATCGGCGGGGGGCAGAATTACGATGTCCTTGCTCGGCTAAAGCAGGGCGTCTCCGCTGAGCAGGCCAGCAGCTTTCTGGCGGCCCTTACACAACCATTTGCGAATCAGAATTACCAGTATATGCATGAGGAGGACAGAAAACTCCTGAGCTTCTGGGCTGCCCCTTACCGCTATGTTGTTTCGAGTGACGACCGCAGGCCTTTGCTAGTCCTCTTAGGCGCGATCGGGTTCGTGCTGCTCATCGCTTGCGTCAACGTAGCGAACTTGTTGCTCTCGCGCACGGCGGCGAGACACCGCGAGATCGCCCTGCGAAACGCGCTGGGAGCCGGCCGTGGGCGCATTGTGCGGCAGGTCCTTACTGAGAGTGTTCTGCTCGCTATCTTTGGCGCTACCCTGGGGCTGATGTTGGCCTTCTGGGGTCTCGATTTTCTTCTCGGCCTCGCCCCGGATGTTCTGCCGCGGGCCCAGCACATTGCGCTCAACGCTTGGGCGCTCATCTTCACGGGCGGCGTGGCCGTCCTCACTGGAATCCTCTTTGGCTTCGCTCCCGCCCTCCAGGCTGCACGCGCCGGCCTGGGTGAAGCTCTCAAAGAAGGCGAAGGCCGCGCCAGCTTTGGCCTGCGCAGCCGGAATCTAAGCTCCGCCTTGGTTTGCGCCGAGGTGGCGCTGTCGCTGATTCTCCTGATCGGCTCGGGACTACTGATCCGAACCTTCATTGGGCTCCTGAGTACGGATCCGGGCTTTAACCCGCAGAACATGTTGACGGTGCAGATCTGGACCACGGGCTCGAAATACAACTCTACTCCCGCCCTCGCCGGTTTCTACCAGGAACTGGTAGCACGCATCGAAGCGATTCCGGGCGTTCAAAGCGCCGCCGTAGTGGCCGCGGGGCTGCCACTCGACCGGGGTGGCAACGTGAATCCGGGAGTGTGGGTCGAGGGCCACCAGCAGTTTCCTTCGGTTGATTACCGCGAGGTCACGCCCGAATATTTCCGCACCCTCGGCGTGCCGCTGCTTACGGGAAGATCCTTCACGGCTGGGGATTCTCCCGTGTCTGCCAAGGTTGCGATCGTTAATGCGGCTTTCGCGCGCGAGTACTTCCACAATCAAAATCCTGTTGGCCAGTCCTTGACCCTCGACCATGCCGAGCTGGCGGTGGTAGGGGTGATGGGTGACGTTAGATCAAGCCTGAACGAGCCGGCTCCGCCCACGTTCTTCGTTCCCATGGCGCAGGCATCTTTTGAAACCGATCAACTCTTCCAGGGCTGGTTTCCAACTTCCATCCTAGTGCGGACGGCGGTGAATCCGCTTAGCCTCAGCCATGCAGTGGAAGCCGCCGTGAGCAATGTCGACCCCAATATTCCGATCGGCCACATTCGTTCCGTGGAAGAAGTGGCCGCAATTTCATTGGCACTTCAACGCCTATTGATGGCCCTGATGAGCGTGTTTGCCGGTTTGGCTCTGGTACTGGCGGCGGTTGGGATTTACGGCGTACTCTCCTACGCAGTGCGTCAACGCACGCATGAGATCGGCATTCGCATGGCGGTGGGAGCGCAGCGGAATGATGTTCTGCGATTGGTTGTCGGCCAGGGACTCATGCTGGCCGTAGTCGGGTTGGTTATCGGAGTGGCCGGGGCGCTCGTAGTGACGCGCTATCTGTCCAGCCTGCTCTTCGGCGTCAAGCCAGGCGATCCGTTGACGTTCGCCGCGGTTTCATTGTTGCTGCTGGCGGTGGCGCTGCTGGCGGCGTACATCCCTGCCCGCCGCGCGTCGAAGGTCGATCCCATGGTCGCCCTGAGGTACGAGTGAGTTAATCGGGGCATCAGTTCATCGAGTCATTCGCCGAAATAGCGGTGGTTAGCTGACTGAGGATCGAGGGATTCTTGGTGTTCGCTCAATCGCCCCATCGCCATAGCACTCAATGGTCCGATGACCCGATGGATGGATTAGCCGATCCGCCGATGAGCGGATATGAGGTGAGGGATGAGCGCTTTGTACCAGGACCTAAAATTTGGCCTGCGGATCTTGGCGAAGAACCCGGCCTTCACGGCTGTGGCAGTGCTCACGTTGGCGCTCGGCATTGGCGCGAATACTGCGATCTTCAGTTTGATTGACGCGGTTTTGCTCAAAATGCTGCCGGTGAGAAACCCCGCGCAACTCATACGGCTCGCGGCGGCAAACCCAGCGGGCGAGATGAATGAGTATTTTGCCTACCCCGCGTTCCGGCAATTCCGGGACCAGAACCAGGAATTCTCCGGTGTCCTCGCTTTCCGAGTCTTTGACAACTTGGACTTCGACGTAGGCGGCCAGCCCGGCCTCGCCAAAGGGCAAGTGATTTCCGGGAGTTACTTTCCGACCCTAGGGATTCAGGCCATCTTAGGACGCCTGATCGCGCCCGAAGACGACCGGACGGCCGGCGGCGCGCCCGTTGCCGTGATCAGCTACAACTACTGGACCAGGAGGTTTAATCGCGACCGCTCCGTGGTGGGGAAGGGAATCAACTTAAACGGATCGGCCTTTACCATCATCGGGGTAACCCCTCCGGAATTCTTCGGCCTTCAACCAGGCGAATCGGTGGACGTTTTAGTTCCCATCACCATGGTTGCCCAACTTGAGCCCGGATTCGCGGCGGCGGGGTCGCAATACTCAACCCTTACCGCGCCTTTCCGTAATTGGATTCAAATTACGGCCCGCCTCAAGCCCGGCGTAAGCGAAAGTGGTGCTCTGGCCAATCTTGAGCCGATCTATGCGCGGGCCAAACAGCAAGCGGCGGAAGGGCTGGGCAGCGGGCCTCTCGATCTGCGTTACCGGAAGATGATTCTCGAAACCCGATTGCGGCTGGAACCCGGCAGCCGCGGTTTGACGGCTCTTCGTGAGCAGTTTTCGAAGCCCTTGCTTGTCTTAATGGCAATTGTCGGGTTGCTGCTGCTGATTGCTTGCGCGAACGTCGCGAACCTGCTACTGGCACGCGCGAACTCCCGGCAGAAAAAGGTTGCTCTTCGTCTGGCGCTCGGTGCCCGGCCGGCGCGGCTGGTGCGCCAACTGTTAACAAAAAGCGTGCTGCTGGCCGCGGCAAGCGGCGCCTTGGGCCTGCTCTTGGCCTTCTGGGGCAGCGGGTTTCTGCTCGGCATCATGTCGCATTCACCTTCACCTGTTCTCCTCCGTATCGAGCCCGACGCCCGCGTTCTGGGTTTCACCATGCTGGTTTCACTAGTTGCCGCGATTGTCTTTGGCCTTGCCCCCTCCTGGCGGGCTTCGCAGCTCGAACTCTCCATGACGCTGAAGGAAACCAGTCTGAGTTCGGGCATCGGGCGGCAACATTCCAGATTGGGAAAGACCCTCGCGGTCGCGCAGGTAGCTCTGTCGCTCATATTGCTGGTCGGTGCCGGGCTGTTGGTGCGGAGCCTGAGGAAATTGCAGGATCTCAACCCGGGTTTTGACCGCGAGAATATTCTTCTTTTTTCCCTGAACCCCAGCATGGTTGGCTACAAGGATCCCCAGCTCTTCGCCCTTTATGAGCGGCTGATGGATCGCATGAAGGCGCTGCCGGGCGTGCGCGAGATGAGCTTCTCCATGTACAGTCCTCTCAGCCCGCACTTCGGATTCACGCTGCCGAATGTCGAGGGATATAGGCCCCGGTGGAGAGAAAATACACCCGTCAATATCAATATTGTCGGACCGGGTTATTTCAAGACCTTGGGCACGGGGATTCTCCTGGGCCGGGAGATCAATGAAAGGGACCGGGCCGGCGCCCCCAAGGTGGCGGTCGTCAATCAGGCGATGGCGCGTTATTTCTTCGGTGACGGTAATCCTTTGGGTAGGCGATTCAGTATTCCTGGTTGGGTCGGCGACACCAGCATGCTCGAGATTGTTGGGGTAGTCGAAAACACCAAGTATCACAGCCTGCGCGAACAAACTCCCCCCGCGGCCTATATCCCATTCTTCCAGTCGCCGGACACTGGCGCCATGACTTTCGAGGTTCGCGCGGCCGCGAGTCCTGGCAGCCTGGTCACCGCCGCGCGGCGCATGGTTCAGGAGGCGGACAGCCGCCTGCCGATCTTCGACGTGAAGACACTCACCGAGCAAGTAGACGACTCGCTCGTTCAAGAACGCCTTGTTGCGTCACTCTCAACACTATTTGGCATGTTAGCTTTGTTGCTCACTTGCGTTGGTCTCTACGGTCTGGTTGCCTATTCGGTGGCTCGGAGGACGCATGAAATCGGTATTCGCATGGCGCTGGGGGCCGAGCGAGTAAATGTGCTTAAGCTGGTTGTAGGCGAGGGACTCGATCTGACGTTGGTTGGTGTGGGACTCGGCATTGCCGGCGCGCTTGTCCTTACACGTTTTCTCTCCAGCCTGCTCTACGGCGTGAATCCCGCCGATCCGCTGACGTTCGTGGTTGTGCCGCTGATTCTTGTGGTCGTCGCCGTGACGGCGAGCTACATACCCGCGCGCCGGGCTACGAGGGTCGATCCCATGGTGGCGCTGCGATACGAATGATGCGTTGTCAGTGAGGAATGCAGAGGAGATCATGGTTTCGCAGGTGCTTGAGGTGATCGGGCTTACGAAGCGTTATAACGGCATTACTGCCGTTGATGGCGTCAGTTTCCGAGTTTGCCCCGGCGAGGTCTATGGGTACCTCGGCCCCAATGGCTCGGGCAAGAGCACGACGGTGAAAATGCTGACCGGAATGCTGGAACCCAGCGCCGGCCACATCCTCCTTAACGGGCGGGACATACGATCGGACCTGATTGGTTACCGTCGGCAGCTTGGCTATGTTCCGGAAGAGCCCCAGCTTTACCCATATCTGAGCGGCAAGGAGTACCTGGAGTTGGTGGGGCGATTGCGGTCCATTCCCGAGCGATCTGTCGTTGAAAAAACCGACAGCCTCCTGGAACTCTTTTCCCTCAGCTCGCAGCGGCACGCGGCCATTTCCTCTTACTCGAAAGGAATGAAGCAGAAGGTTTTGATTTGCGCCGCGCTGCTGCATAATCCGAACATCCTGATATTTGACGAGCCGCTTTCCGGGCTGGATGTGACCTCGGTTCTGGTTTTCCGCAATGTCGTCAAACTGCTGGCCAGCGAGGGCAAGATCATCGTGTATAGCTCGCACGTCCTGGAAGTGGTTGAGAAGCTGTGTTCCAGGGTGATGATCCTGCATCGGGGGCGCGCGGCGGCGAACGACGGAGTCGAGCGGCTGAGGGACTTGATGAAGCTCCCCTCGCTCGAGGAGATTTTCCGCGAATTGGTCCTCGAGGAGGATACGGAGAGAGTGGCGAAGGACATCCTGGAAGTGATGAAGCTTAAAGCATGAAGGATGCTGTACCTTTCTTGGATCGAATCCGTAAGCTTTTCCGCGACGATGAAACGCACTTCGTCAAGCTGGCGGAGCTCTTCTTCCATCGGTTCTTCGAAAACGAGTTTGTCTCTAGAGGGAGCGAGGCCAGATTGACGGTCGTCAATGTTTTCGCCTTGCTGGCCCTCCCCCCCATCCTATTCACTTTCTACTTAATCCCTGTTTACGACCTCATCTGGTGGTACTACCCGTGGCAATACCCCACGGTCTCCCTCGTCGACCATTGCCGATTCATTACGTTCTCGATGGTCATCATCGGGTTCGTCGCGGTCCTGGAGTGGGACGCACTTTTTCCCGATCAGCGGGACTATGCCATCCTGACTTCACTACCCCTTAAGGCGGCGACGATTTTCTCCACCAAAATCACCGCCCTACTCCTCTTCTTGTCGCTCTTCATCGTCGATGTGGGAGGCGTTCCCACCTTCTTCTATCCTCTTGTGGAAACCATGGGTATCCGCGGATTCCACGTATCATTGCTGCGTCTTTGCGGAATGATTGCCGCACACGCCATCGCCATAATCGCTGCTAGCGCCTTCAGCTTTCTGCTCTTTGTGGCGCTGCAAGGCCTTCTCATCAACATGTTCAGCCCCCGGGCCTTCAAAAGGGTCTCTCTTTACGCGCAAGTCTTCGCCATGGTCACGCTGCTGTTGTTGCTCTTTCTGTTACCGATTATTTCCACGGTCCTCCCCAAGTGGCAGCAGGCACGGAGCGCCCTACTCTTTTGGCTCCCACCCCTCTGGTTCTTGGGTCTCTATCAAACCCTTCTGGGCTCGCACGATGCCGTATTTCACGCCTTAGCCCGGATTTCTGTCGTGGCCCTTGCGATGGTGGCTCTAATCTGCGCTGCCGGTTATGTCCTCAACTACAAACGCCACATGCAGCGCGCGCTGGAGGCGTCCACGGCTGACCCTGCCGGCCCGTCATGGTTGGCGGGAGCAGCGATGAGGCTCATGAATCAGCTTGTTCTACGCAAGCCGCGGGAGCGCGCGACATTCTTCTTTGTGACGAGAACGATCACGCGCAGCGCCAAGCACCGGCTTTACTTTGCAGGTTACGTCGGGACAGGGTTGGCACTGGCACTGTTCGGGATACTCGGGGCACTGGTCCATTCGACGCACGGTAATTTCATCGTCGTCATTACCCGCCCGCACGAAGCCTTGCTCGCTATCCCTCTAATCATTTCATTCTTCCTCTTGTCGGGAATGCGAATGGTCTTCACTATTCCTGCGGAGCTACGAGCGAATTGGATCTTTCAGTTGGCTGAAGACGAAAACCGGATGGAGTGTCTCGCCGGAGCGAGAATGGCTATGGTCGTGCCCGTGGTCTTGACTCTTGTTTCACTCTTCCCCCTCTATTCGGCGCTCTGGGGGTGGCCCCCGGCAATAATGCACCTCGTCTTTAGCCTGATGCTTTCTCTCATCCTCGTGGAGCTTTTGCTGTTAAACTTTCGGAAGATTCCTTTTACCTGCACTTTTCAGTCAGGGAAGGCTAACATCACTGTGCTCGGCGTTTTTTATTGGTTCGCCTTTACGACGTACGCGTACACCATGGCCACTTTTGAGCGGTGGCTGCTCGATGATGGCACCCGGTGGATTGTTTTTGCAATCGCGGCGGTCCTTGCATTCGCGGGACTTGTCCGGTGGAGAAATACGCAGTTGGCGAGGGGGTTTAGTATCGTCTTCGAAGATGCGGCAACCCCGGAAGTGCAAACGTTGGGCCTCGGCGCTTAAAAGCGGCACTCTGGCGGCGAATTATGAGCATTCAATCCTAGGGGGGTTTACGAGAAAACGCTATGATCAAAATGCAGAATCTGGAAAGATATTATCCTTTGGCGGGAGGGCGGTATTACGTCCTGCGGCGTATTAACCTTGATATCCAGGAAGGTGAATTCATAACCATCATGGGGCCGTCGGGCGCCGGAAAATCAACGCTCCTCAGCATCATCGGGATGCTCGACGGCGGGTGGGAGGGAGAATTCTATTTCCTCGAACATCCCGTCCACAAGCTCGCACCCAAGAAACGGATCGAGATCAACAAACGGTACATTGGCTTTGTCTTTCAGCAATACCACCTGCTGGACAGCTTGACGGTGGCGGAAAACCTGGATATTCCGCTCTCTTATCGCGACGTGAAGTCGTCGGAAAGGCAGTCGCTGGTGGCGGATACTCTCGACCGTTTTCAGATCGTTGGAAAAAAGGATCTCTTCCCCAGCCAACTCTCGGGTGGCCAGCAACAGTTGGTGGCCGTTGCTCGCGCCGTAATTGCCAAGCCTAAGTTAATTCTCGCCGATGAGCCGACGGGCAATTTGCACACCAGCCAGGGAAAAGAGATTATGGAATTGTTCAAGAAGCTTAATAACGAGGGAACTACAATCATTCAGGTGACTCACTCAGAGGCGAACGCCGCCTACGGTAACCGGATTATCAGGCTCCAGGACGGGTGGATCGCGGGCAATTGAATCATCGGCATTTCGCCGGGCTGGAGTTTACACAGCACACTGTGTAGAATGGTGTGTGGAGGTGCGCTATGCCAACCAACCTTGCGATTGATGATAGCCTGATTGTGGAGGCGCAAAAACTGGGACGTCACCGCACGAAAAAGGAAACCGTCACTGCCGCACTGGATGAGTACGTCCAACGCCGGAAGCAGCAGCGGATTCTCTCCCTTTTCGGAACGATCGATTACAACGAGACCTATGATTATAAGCGGGAGCGCCGCAAGCGAAGATGAATACGCTGGTTGACACATCGGTATGGTCGCTTGCCTTGCGCCGACAGCCCAGGGACCTGACCGCAGACGACAAATCGGTAGTCGCCGAGCTAGCGGACCTCACCCGCGAGGGCCGCGCGCGCATCATCGGTTTGATCCGGCAGGAATTGCTGGCGGGAATTCGAACGCCCGCCCAGCACGAGAAGCTGCGTGTTGCCCTGCGGGCCTTCCCCGATGAGCCGATTGATGCCTCTGACTACGAAGGGGCGGCCGGGGCTAGCAACGCCTGCCGGGCAAGGGGAATCGCGGCCTCCCTCGTGGACGTCTTGATCTGCCAGATTGCTATCAGCAGGGAATGGAGCATCTTCACGACGGATCCTGATTTCAAGAATTATGCGAAGGCACTGCCCCTAATGTTGCACGCGCCCGACGCGATAAGCGGCAAGTGACGAGCGACATGCGTGCTGAAACATTGTTCGATTCTCATCTGCGGTTGAAAACGTGGGCTGGCAATCGGCAATCATCGTCGGCAATTGCACGGTCGCCTGACCCCTCACAGGAAGCGCGCTAAGATAGAGTCGAGTCCACCCAGACATGACCACTTCTCGGACCGCAAGAATTCTGATCGCTGATGACCAGGCTGACGTGTTGGAAGCCCTGCGCCTGTTGCTCAAGGGCGAGGGCTATCTAACCGAATCCACGACCTCGCCCGACGGGATCGTGACCGCGTTAAAGTCCAAGGACTTTGATCTCGTCCTGATGGACCTCAACTATTCGCGCGACACAACCTCCGGCCAGGAAGGCTTGGACCTGCTCACTGTTTTGCAAGCCATGGACAGTGCGCTTCCCGTTGTGGTCATGACGGCTTGGGGAAGCGTGGGCCTAGCGGTCGAGGCGATGCGGCGGGGCGCACGCGATTTCATCGAGAAGCCTTGGGACAATGCCCGCCTCATCGCAATTCTGCGGACACAAATCGAGTTGAGCCGTGCTCTGCGGGAGGGGCAGCGGCTGGAGGCGGAGAATCGCCTGCTGCGCACCGAAGGCCGCCCCACACTCATCGCGGAATCCGCGGCCATGCGGCCTGTCCTCGAATTACTCGCGCGGGTGGGCCCCTCCGATGCGAATGTCTTGATTACCGGTGAGCACGGCACGGGGAAAGAAGTGGTGGCCCGCAGTCTGCATGCCCTTTCAGAACGCGCCTCGCGGCCCATGGTTACGGTCAATGCTGGTGGGCTTGCCGAAGGAGTATTCGAAAGCGAGTTGTTTGGCCACGTCAAAGGCGCCTTCACCGATGCCAAAACCGACCGCGTTGGCCGGTTCGAACTTGCCGAGGGTGGGACTCTCTTTCTTGACGAAATCGCCAACGTTTCGCTGAATCTGCAAGCCAAACTACTCCGCGTGTTGGAGGCGGGGGAATTGGAACGCGTGGGATCATCGAAAACTCGGCGCGTCGATGTGCGCGTTTTGTCTGCGACCAATGCCGACGTATTGCAGGAGGTCGAGGCCGGGCGATTCCGGGAAGACCTGCTCTTCCGGCTGAACACGATTGAGATCCATCTGCCGGCTTTGCGGGAGAGACGCGAAGACTTGCCACTGCTGGCAAACTATTTCCTCCGCCAATTCTCCCAGCGCTATCGAAAACACCTGACCGGCTTTGAGAGCGCCGCGATGCAAGCACTGCTCGAGTTCGCCTGGCCCGGCAATGTCCGCGAGTTGGAGCATGCCGTGGAGCGCGCGGTTCTGATGGCGCAGGGTGAATTGGTACGTTCTAGCGATCTGGGTCTGCGTGTGGGACGCGAGGGGGCCGGCCGGATTGATGACATGAGCTTGGAAGATGTTGAGAGTCTTCTGATCAAGAAGGCCCTGGCGCGCTACGAGGGGAACGTCAGCGCCGCATCGGACGCTCTGGGACTCAGCCGAAGCGCCCTATACCGCCGGCTCAAGAAATACGGCTTGTGAAAACCTCCGTTGTCAGTCGTCAGTTCTCAGCTATCAGTTACTGAAAACTGATAACTGATAACTGAGAACTGACTGATTGTTTATGGCAAACGATTGGGCAGGGAAAAACGCGCTCCCGACGCGGCGGTCCTCACGCCGCCGGATGCGCTTTGAAGCCCGGATGCTGTCTTTCGCCTTGTTTGCAGGCTTCCCCGCCGTCCTGGTGACGGTTCTTCTGCTTTGGTTCGGGAATTACTCCAGCGCTACGCGGTGGACTCTCGGGTCCTTGGTTGTAGCGTTCTGGCTTGGCGCCGCATTTTCCCTCCGTTCCAATCTGGTCTATCCTCTGCAAACACTTTCCAACCTTCTTTCCGCCTTGCGCGAAGAGGATTACTCCCTGCGCGCTCGCGACGCACGCCCTGATGACGCGCTGGGAGAAGTGATGCTGGAAGTGAACGCTCTAGGCGAGGCCCTGCACGGACGCCGGCTGGGCGCGCTGGAAGCAACGGCCCTGTTGCGTAAAGTCATGGAGGAAATCGAGGTCGCGGTTTTCACTTTTGACAGCGAGCAGCAACTTCGGTTGATGAACCGCGCGGGGGAGCGGCTTCTGGGTCAACCCGGCGAGCGCATTTTGGGGCAGACTGCGGCGGAATTGGGCCTGGGGGATTGCCTGGAAGGAGAACCCGCCCGAACCGTGACAATTTCTTTCCCCGGAGGGTCAGGGCGCTGGGCTATGCGGCGCAGCGCCTTCCGCGAAAGCGGGATGCCGCATGAACTCCTGGTCCTGACGGATTTAAGCCGGCCCCTGCGGGAGGAAGAGCGTCAAGCGTGGCAGCGGCTGATCCGCGTCCTCGGCCACGAGCTTAATAATTCCCTTGCACCCATCAAGTCTATGGCGGGCACGCTCGAGATGATGCTGGCGCGCCAACCGCGGCAACCGGATTGGGAAGATGACATGCGCCGAGGGCTGGGAGTAATCGGGTCGCGGGCAGCGGCATTGAGCCGTTTCCTTGAGGCTTACTCGCGGCTCGCCCGTCTACCCAAACCGAAGCTGCAAGCCGTGGAAGCCGGCGCTCTGTTGCGTCGAGTCGTGGGGTTGGAAACCCGCACGGCGATCACCATGACGCCGGGCCCCGACCTGACCGTGAGCGCCGACCCTGACCAGTTGGAACAACTTCTCATCAATCTGCTTCGCAATGCAGTCGACGCGGCGCTCGACACAGGGGGCGGAGTTTCAGTCGGTTGGGCTCGGCGTGCCGAACAACTGGAAGTTTGCATCCAGGACGAAGGTCCGGGCTTATCGAACACTTCCAACCTCTTCGTCCCGTTCTTCACGACCAAGCCCACGGGTTCGGGAATCGGACTGGTCTTAAGCCGGCAAATCGCGGAGGCCCACGGCGGCAGTCTGACCTTGGAGAACCGGAAGGACCACTCTGGATGCGAAGCGCGCCTGCGACTACCGTTACAGGGCTCTCACTTAGCCGTAGAAGCTGGCGCTCGCGATGCAAATGGGTCTTGATTCCTGCCACCGCTTTCCGGGTCGGGCAATGACCATCGACCCCGGACAATCTCTCGTTAAACCGTAATGGTAACTGCCCATGGGTTATGTTGTAGCCCGGAGATTGCCAAGGGGTGGACTGCGGATAGGTGTTACAATTTGGAGGCGATTGGCTGAAACTTTTCGCTCCTGCACATGGTCTGAATGGTTCCTCGCCCGAGGGTCACATGGCGACTGTAACTTTGGCTCCCCTAGGTTTGGGGGAGTTGCTGGACAAAACCTTCAGCACCTTCCGCAAGCATTTCTGGTTGCTTGCGGGGGTAATGGTTCTTCCGGAAGGGCTGCTGGTTGGGCTTAACGTCCTCGTTCAGGTATACATGAGCGGGATCATGCCTCCTCCGAGCCCCCATGGTCCTCCAAACCCCCAGGCGGCTGCCCAGTCGGCTGCTTTTGCCATTCGCGCGGGCTTGGCATCCTTCAGCATCTTAATTCCCTATTTCATCGTTTACGCCATGGCGCTGGGGGCCAGTACCTACGCGCTCTCCGAGGTCTATCTCGGACGCACGACCACGATTCGCGAATCTTATCGGGTTATTGGACGCAGAATTTCGCGACTTCTTCATGTTATCTTCTCGATCCTTTTCCGTTCTTTCGGCCTCTTCGGGCTGGGAGGCATCCTCCTGGTATTCATGATCGCGGCCGTGGCGCCATTATTCAGAACTTTGCCTTGGGTAGCCGTCCTTGTGGGACTCATCGCCTCTCTCGCCATGCTCATAAGCGGAATTCTGGTCGTCATTTTCCTCGTGCGTTACAGCGTCGCGGTTCCGGCTCTGGTGCTTGAAGGGCTCACCGCGGGCCAGGCCCTCAAGCGAAGTGTGGCATTAACCAAAGGGTACCTGTGGCGGCTCCTCCTCGTTGCCATGTTGATGACATTGATTCGCATGACTCTGGTCTCGCTATGCCAGGCGCCGTTCAGCGTGGCGGCCTTCCTTGTTATGACGAAGGGCGGACGGCCCAGCTTGTGGCTGACCATTCCGAGCCTGCTGGCTGGGGGCGTCGCCGGCGCCGCCACTGCCCCGCTGCTAATGATCAGTTTTGCGATCGCCTATTACGATTTGCGAGTCCGCAAGGAAGGCTTCGATTTGCAACTGATGATGTCGAACCTCGCTGAAACCACCACGTCCGGTACCACGGCTCAGGGTCTAATGAAAGCGGTAGACCGTTTGGAAGACTCCAGTGTTTTGGGAGTAGTTATCTGGACCATCCTGACCGGTGGAATTTATCAAGCCATCTGGTTCATGACCCGCCGAAGGGCACTGAATAACCTATATTCTTCAGAGAAACTCGGAATGGCAGGGCTAAGCGTGGCACTTGCCGGATTCGTTGCAAGTTTTTGTCTCCCGATTGTCGGGAGTGTCAAATGGGGGTCATGGGTGGAGGCCGAAAACGTCCTTGGCCCCCTGCACCCTGTGATTTTGTTACTTGCGGAAATCATTGTCGTGGTCGAATGTTTTAAGGCCCGCCGCATTTTGGTGGACCACCTGACTCCACGCCAGGAAGCCATGTTCTCGGCGAGCATCCGCATCCAAAACGATGATTTGGTTTCCCGAATGGGTACGTTTTTTCTAGGTATTTTCTATCTTCAGTACAAGATCAATGAGCTATTGGAATGGCTAATATCCGATAAAGGCGGTCAAGGGGCGATGAGTTCACAAGGATCGCTGGTATCGCTCCCTCCCTCAATCAACTTGTGAGCATGACGCGCACCTCCCTATTTGCGATATTAATCCTGTCGCTCGCGACGTGTGCCCTCGCAAGGCAGGCCGCGAATACAAACCCGTCTGCGACGCTCGATTTGCAAGGATACACCGCGGAGCTTGCCCGATGGTCGGCATCAGCGAGCCGTCTGCGCCTGCACCCGGACGAAGCCGCGGCACTCCGCAAGCAGTTGCCTGATCATTGGACGGTCGCCGTCGAGGAACAGCGCTTCCTGGTTTCGACGAAGTGGCTGGGCAATGCACTCGCCAACCTCGCAGCAAACCCCAGATTGGCGACTGAAACCTCGCAGGAGATGGGCGATCGCCTCGAAGCCATGCGCCAGGACTCTCAAACCTTGGCCAAGATTTCGGGGCTCAATTCCACCATGCCGCGCACGAAATTGGACGACATTCTCAAGCGGCGTGAATTCCGCTCCGTCCGCGCGTCGAACCAGGTGGAATCATTATGGGACCGGCTTGTCGACTGGGTGTGGGGATTGATCGCCAAACTATTTAATCGCATGGGAAGCCATCCGGTAGTAGCTACAGCTTTACTTTGGGGCGTGGTCGTTGCGCTTAGCCTGATCTTCCTGGGCTGGCTGATTTATTCACTCACGCACCTTTCGCTCGCCAACCTTTCGTTTCGCCGACCGCCAGCTCCAATGGAAGGGGCGCCCCCACCCGGCAATTGGGAAGAGTGGGCCGAGCGAGTCCGCGCCTCCGCCGCGCGGGGTGACTATCGTGAAGCGATTCGAATCATCTACGGCGCAGCCGTGCGTCGCATCGAGGAGGCTGGAACGTGGCATGTTGACCCTTCTCGCACCCATCGGGAATACGTGCGCCTCCTGCCCGCGGACTCATTACAACGACCTGCCTTGGTTGCCATCACCACTTGCTTTGAGCGCGTCTGGTATGGGAACGCGCAGGCTTCCTCCGCTGATTATGAAATCGCCCTGGCAGAATTGGAGTCGCTGCGATGACTCTTCCCCTTGACTCCGGCGACAGGAAAATTCTGCTCTTTTCCGTCTGCCTGCTTGCGTTTCTCTCGGTCATGGTGCTCTTGGTCCCAAGGGGAGCTGAGAATTCGCCGCGCAGCTCTCCTTCCACATACTCCACCGCCAATAATGGCGCAAAGGCCGCATACACGTTGCTTGGGGAAATGGGCTATCGCGTCGAGCGTTGGATACAACCTCCCGGGGAATTGCCGGCGCCTTCGAGGGATACTCTGCTCATCATCGCGGGCCCATCCATTTTGGCCACGGATGAGGAGGAAACACATATAAAGCAGTTTGCCGCGCAAGGTGGCCGCGTGCTCCTTAGCGGGCCGCTGGGTGCTACCATGATCGGCGCGCGTGGCGTTGACCCGACGCCGGCAATCCAGGATGAATGGCGTACATTTGCCGCCGAACAGCCCGCGCCTCTCACGCGTCATGCGCCGGAAATCACAATGGAAAGTTCGGTTCGCTGGGTTCATCAATCCCCCGGCCAGCAGCGATACTATGGTGACAGCGAGGGCGCCACAGTCACCAAAATCCCTATTGGCAAAGGTGAGATTATCTGGTGGGCGGGTGATTCACCCCTGAGCAATTTCGGAATCACCAAGGCCTCGAACCTGGCGCTCTTTTTGAATTCGGTGGGGCCGCCGGGCCAAACCCGCATCCTATGGGACGAATACTTTCATGGTGTACGGCTTGGATTGTGGGATTACCTCGAGCGCAGCCCTGTGCCCTGGGCCGCGTTGCAGTTCCTGCTGCTTGCGATGTTTATAGTCTTCACCTACGCTCGACGCAGTGGGGCGACTCGGCCAATCCGTCGCGAGTCTCGTCTTTCGCCACTCGAATTCGTGGTAACCCTTGGGGCACTCTATGAGCGAAGGCGAGAAGCCAAGGGGGCCCTGGAAATTGCCTATTCCCATTTTCGCTTTCTCCTCGCGCGACGGTTGGGAATTCCTTCCCCTGTGACAACCGCCGAGTTAATCCGGAGCGTAGAGGAAAGGCCGGGATGGAAGATTCCGGGCTTTCGCGACACAGTGCAGGAGATCGAGTCGGCGCTGAAGCTCCCGGGCGTTTCGGAGCAGAGGGCTTTGACTTGGATTGGCGAACTCTACAATTTCGCCGCTCGCCTCGACGGGACCCCGAGGAGGCCCAAGGAAGCGTAGCGCGGACCTGTTGTGTAGGTCCGCGGCTTTTCGTAGCCAAGTTGGAATAAGCTGCAGACCTTCAAGACAAGTTTGCGCCATAGCTGGTCCTCAGCGGGGAACAAGGAGACTTTAATGGCCGGGGATGTTCAAAAATTTGCCGAGCACGCACGCGCTGAAATTGGCAAGGTGATTGTGGGGCAAGAGGAAGTCATCAACCTGATGTTGGCAGTATTGATCTGTGGTGGACACGCACTCATGGAGGGAGTCCCGGGGATTGCCAAGACTCTCGCGGTAAAAGTCCTGGCACACATCTGCGGTCTGGATTTTCAGCGCGTACAGTGCACTCCCGATTTGATGCCCGCCGACATCCTGGGGGCCAACGTGTTCAACATGGCTTCCAGCACCTTCACGCTGCGACGCGGCCCAGTATTTACCGGCCTGCTGCTTGTGGATGAGGTGAACCGCGTTCCTCCCCGAACTCAGTCGGCGCTGCTTGAGTCGATGGAAGAGCGTCAAGTTACTCTCGACGGGACGTGCTACCCGCTTTCGCCTTTCTTCACGGTTTTCGCCACGCAGAACCCCGTCGAGTTCGAGGGTACCTACCCGCTCCCGGAGGCGCAACTGGACCGCTTCTTGCTTAAGATTCGTGTGCCGTACCCCGCGGCCGACAAGGAAGTGGAAATTCTCGAACGCTACCAGCGCGGATTCGACCCGCACCACATCGAAACCCTCGGGCTTTCGCCGGTTGACCCCGGATCGCTGGCGGCGGCGCGCCGCGAGGTCGCGGACTTGAAAGTGGAGCCGGGGATCTTTCGTTACATCGTCGCCGTGGTGCAGAGAACGCGCGACTGGCCGGCCTTGAGCCTGGGTGGAAGTCCGCGCGCCACGGTGGCCCTGATGCTCGCGGCGAAAACCCTGGCCGCAATGGACGGACGTGACTATCTGATTCCCGATGACGTTAAGGCGGCGGCCCCTCCCGTCCTTCGTCATCGGCTTCTGGTTAAACCCGAAGCTGACCTCGAGGGCATATCGAGCGATCACGTTGTGGCCGAAGTGTTAGCCGCTGTCGAGGTTCCGAAATGAACAAGCCGGGCCGCCTCATGCCTCTAACCATGAGCACCCCCGCGGCGAGCGCCCGGCGGTGGCCTGGCGCTTTCCAGTCACGTTTTTTCCTCGCCTTGATTCTCGGTCTGTTGTGGATCGGCCCCGCCTGGTGGAATCGGCGAATCCTTTACGGCATGCTGGTCTGGGATGTTGTGGTGTTTGTGGCGTGGATTATCGACTTCCGGCGGCTGCCATCGCCCGCCCAAATCGCAGTATCTCGCGAGTGGTGCGAACCTCCCTCGCTCGACCTTGATTCGCAGGTGGTGTTGCAGGTGACGAATCACTCGGCGCGCATGCTGGAGATGAGCCTCGAAGACGATGTCCCTTTCACTCTCGCTGGGAAGCTGCCCAAGTTCAGGGTGAGCGTCCCGCCGCGCGGGATCGTGCGGGCGGCCTATACCATCCACCCCACGACGAGGGGCGATATCCAAGTTGGCCGTGTCTTTTTGCGTTATTGCAGCCCCGTCAGGTTTGCCGAACGTTGGGCAATTGCCGAACTCAGTTTGACGGTCCGCGTTTACCCGAACCTGCGCGAGCCCCAACGCTATACGCTTTATCTGGTGCGCAGCCGGCAAATCGAGCAGGAGAAACGTCTGAAACGCCTGCTGGGAAGAGGGCGTGAGTTTGAGAGCCTGCGCGAGTATCGCGAGTCTGACGAAATGCGCGATATCTCCTGGACGGCCACGGCGCGCCACGGAAAGTTAATTAGCCGGGTATATCAGGTGGAGCGGAGTCAATCCGTATTCCTGATTGTCGATGCCGGCCGCCTGATGCTGGCCAGAACCCGCCCGCCGCTCGACTCCCGCATGCGCTTCTCCGTACCTCAGCCAGCCCAGCAATCCGGCTCGAAGGGCTTGAGCGGCGACGCTGGACCGTTTGTGGCTGATGGCTCCGCAACGGCCGACTCGACCCCGCCGCCGCTCATGAAGCTCGATTATGCCGTCAATGCCGCATTGAGCCTCGCTCACGTCGCGATGCATTCGGGTGACACCACGGGTCTGGTGACCTACGGGAGGAAGCTCCAGTCCTATTTGCCGGCGGCGCGCGGCGCCGAGCATTTGCGCCACCTTTTGGAGCAGCTAGCCCTAGTCGAGGGTGAGTCTGTCGAGGCCAACCATGCCCTGGCTGCGGACTGTCTGCTCACGCGTCACCGGAGGAGGAGCTTGGTGGTATGGCTGACGGACTTGGCTGAAACCGCCGCGACTCCGGAAGTCATCGAAGCCGCATCCCGCCTGCTGCCCCAGCACGTGGTCTTGTTTGCTGTGGTGGGTGAACCCGAATTGCGTGCGCTGGTCGCACGCCGGCCGGATTCGCCCACCCAAATGTACCAATACGTCGCGGCGCAGGAGATCATCCAGCGGCGTGAGATTCTGCTGCGTCGCCTGCGGGAGCATGGAGCGCTGGCGATGGAATTCTTGCCCGGCCAATTGTCCTCGGAAATTGTTAACCATTACCTTCAGATCAAGTCGAAAGGCTTGCTCTGATCGGCAGCGCTGAAGCGCTCCTGTTTTGTGGGTCCGCGGTTATTCCCCAATTGATAACGAAAGGCCGCGGACCTACCGAACAGGTCCGCGCTTTGCTCGCTTCCTTCCACTCTGGGCTAAGTAAAGAACCAGCAACCCGCCCACCGCAGCCGAGCATGCGAACTTCGCCGCTATGGGAAGGTCGGATGGCGAGAAGAATCCTTCCAGCACTCCCGCGACAATCAACACGGGGATGATCCCCAGGGCCAAGCGCACTCCCTGGCCACCATAGAAAGTCAGGGCCTCGCGGCGAGGGAGTTCCCCGGGGAAAAGCAAACCGCGTCCCAAAAGCAAGCCGGCGCCGCCAGCAATAAAAATCGCGGGCAATTCCAAAGCCCCATGCGGGGCGACGAATGACCAAAGTTGCAGGCTCATTCCGGCCTGCCAGCATGCCGCGCCGATGACTCCGATCACTACGCCGTTCATTGTCAGCAAGTAGACAGTCCCGATGCCGCCCAAAATCCCCGCGGCGAACATAGTGAAAGAAACGCTCATATTATTGGTCATGATGGCGCTGGAGGCCAGGGGCTTGATCGTGAGCACGGAATGTGTCCACATCTCCCGGCGGTCAATCGTGCTACTCATCTCCGGGCCAAGGAAAAATCGTTGGAAGGAAGGGTCCGCAAGACTGGTAAAGAACCCTGCGAGTCCCCCGATTAGAAAGAGCATAGAAGCCAGGGCCGTGTAGCTCCACGTCTCGCGAAAAATACGGGGAAAGTCCACCCGATAAAATCCCAAGATACCGCGTGGGCGCACGCGACGTCCCATGTAAATCAGGTTGTGGGCGCGAGCGAGAAGCTGATTCAGGTACGCTGCCCAAGGTTGGCTTAGGGGGTCCTCGCGCACCGATGCCAGGTCGGCCGCAATTTGACGGTAAAGCAACCCGAGTTCTTGGAGTTCCGAATGAGCGAGGGCGCCCACTCCTCGGTGACCGGCTTTCTTGATAATCGCCTCGATCCGGTCCCAGTACGGCTTGCGTTTTCCGAGCCAGCGTGCGCTAATCATGAGGAGCACCGGCGATCGATGAGCGGCGTGTGATCGTGACCGCCCTATCGTTGCCTGCAAGCCTTGTATTCTATCGCCAAGCGCGAGCGAAGTTCAATTTTCGGATGTCGCCCCTGACGGGGCTGGGAAGCGTTGCGATTTGTCATTTTTCCCACGGCTGACGCCGTGGGCTACATTATATCGCCGCTACCGCGGCTTCGGAGAATGTCGAAGAAGCACGTCCTTGAACATTGGACCCTAATTTCCCATGGATAACCTGGTCATTGATACGCCCGAACAAATCCCTCTGGAATTTCCGCTGGCAGGAATCGGCAGCCGGTTCCTGGCGCTCGCTCTGGACACACTTCTGCAAGCAGCCGCCGGGGTGATTCTGGCCGTCATTGCCATCGCCATGGGGATGCGAGTTCACAAAATGCCAAGCCGCGGAGCGTGGACTTTCGCTGTCCTGGTGATTTTGTGGTTCCTGGTCCAATTTGGATACTTCATGCTCTTCGAAGCGATCTGGAACGGCCAGACTCCCGGCAAGCGTTTGACCCACTTGCGCGTGATCCAGGACTCCGGCCGGCCCATCACGGTCTATGAGGCGGCCGCGCGCAACCTCCTGAGGATTGTGGACAGCATTCCGGGTCTTTATGGCGTGGCCATTATCAGCGCCTTGTTTAGCGCCAAGAGCAAGCGGCTGGGTGATTACGTGGCCGGCACCGTGGTCGTCCATGAAAGGCCTGCGGTGCTCGAGACCGGAGTTCAATGGGACGCGGCCGCCTCCGCGGGTGGTTCCCGGTACGACGTTTCGAAGATCACACCCGAGGAATTCCAGTTGATCGAAGCCTTTTTGTTCCGGAGGAACCAGCTTGCCGCGGAGGTGCGAACGGAAACCGGCCGGATGATCATGACGCGCCTTTCAGCCCGCTTGGAATTCACCCCGGAAGACGCGCGCAATCCCGAAGTCCTTCTGGAAACACTCGCCACCGCATATCGAGCCTGCGCCCGTTACGGTCAACCGGGTCTCGCCTCGCGCTGACTTGTAGTATGATAGTTTGTGAATATGCAACATTGACCCGAGGGGAAGCGTAGCGCGGACCTGTTTTGTAGGTCCGCGGCCTTTCCTTACCCATCGGGGACGAGCCGCGGACCTACAAAACAGGTCTGATTGGATAACGGCATCGGCTCCAATCCGGTAGACTTGGAAGTGCTCAACGACCAAGGCGAGCCGGGAAAGGAGCCGAAGCCATGCAGCATTTTATCG